>Ga0193741_1000019_pt1 | contig 45962 bp, 51 predicted proteins | sample L2s2metaG_FD_143059 | JGI IMG/M metagenome (GOLD analysis project Ga0193741, IMG submission 143059) | Soil microbial communities from a riparian zone of the East river system, Colorado, United States - L2s2 | ecosystem: Environmental > Terrestrial > Soil > Riparian zone | place: USA: East River...
ACTGATTGGTGACAAAAGGTGTCGAAATAAACGACAGTGCTAGTATTGATCCCGTCGTCTATCCCCTCAAGGGATTACTTGTTAGAAATAGAATAATTGTCTGGAATATAGAGTGTTCCAGGTTATTATTTGTGAACGGGTATTTCGGAAAACCTCTGGGCATACCGAAACCTAAAGGGATTCAATTCAGCCAGCCACTTGTTCTAGACCTTATAGAAGGATATTACCTCACGCTGAAATCGAAATTGAAATTACGTACTATAGATGGGAGGCCAATGTCGACTTCAAATATCAAATCCCTTTGCAAAAACCAATACGACGAGTTTGATACAAAATATCTAGTTTTCCAGGAGCTGCGAGATCGAGGCTATATAGTCTCACCTGGTATCAAATTTGGTTGCGACTTTGCTGTGTACGAGCGAGGCCCAGGAATTGATCACGCGCCTTACTTGGTCCAAGTATACAAACCGGGTTTTGATATAACCGCAACAGCCATTGTACTGGCAGGAAGGTTGGCAACAACGGTTAAGAAGCAGTTTATCATAGCAATTCCCAAAACGAAAGAGAAGAAGGTAGAATTCATCGGATTTGACTGGTGGCGTGCATAATTCATTTACCAAGAAGATCTCCTCTATTCTGTGTCTGTTTCATGATGCTCGGAACATGATCATTATTTTGGGGCAGATCGAATCCAACAAGATTTTCTCCTGAAATCGTCAAAACCGTTGTAAATTTGTCAGATCCTTGGGCAAGCCATCCCTTATACCTTATCGAATTTTTCACTATATCGATTATGCTGGGTTTCCTTTCGTCTACTTCGTCATAACATGAAAGGATTTCGCCAAACTTCACCTCTGATTTGTGATTGAATTTTGTTAGATAATAAACAAAGACTACTGTTTTTTCATAGTGGCTGAAAGGTCTCTTCTGGTTATAAAATTCCCTCAGTCCTGTTTTATTTTGATTTGCCTTCAAATCTACAGGTATAGGTGGGAGGGGTGCATGTTGTCTATTCATATGCTTACCGGCTGTTTTTTCCGCATGATGTGTAGATATCGGAGTAATTTCGTATTGCCGATGATTATTTTCCAGGAGATATTTCCCTTTAGTTTTTCTCGAGTCGGTGATCCTTCTGGCTACAACTTCCTGTATTGCAGTTTTACATATTTCCTCGAATTTCTCCAGATGTCTTTCGACAAAACTGTCACTTCCTTCAATCTCAACTATGCCTTCCTTAATGTTAATTTTGAACTTGGCTTCGGAGGGATTCACCTATTTAACCTCTCCCCAGACTCTAATTAACTTGTCGGTACAATACCGTAATTAAGTTGTTCGTAAATGCAAGATTACAAATTGGTCCTTGACGTGTCAAGTGGAGATTCAAATTTTTGACAAGCTCAATGTAGAGAGGACAATAAGACTGATGCCATTATTGAGATCTTCTCAGGTCCTATTCAGACTTGATCATAAGCTCCTTCTGCATCAAACGATTGTATGACGTTGACAGTAAATGCTAGCCCATCTGCTCACGCATACCCTCAAAAGGCTAATACAAGAATTACTGCCTGCTACCAAACTAAGTCTTACCTAATGAGTAATGTGTTGGACTTAGAAGTTAACTTTAATAATGCACAAAATGTTCCTATGCCATGGAAGAGCGTGCTCTTCAATCATCTTTGAAATATTCTAACAAGATTGCTCTAATCACTGGTAGCGGGACGGGAATCGGGTTTTCAATTGCAAAGATGTTTGCAGAAAATGGCGCAAGTATTATTATCTTGGGCAGAAGAAAGGGGCCACTCGAACAAACAGAAAGCACTTTGAACAAGATAATGGCAGACAACGGGTCATCCGCTAGGATAAGGTCCTTTCCTGGCATCGACGTCTCAGATGAATCGGGTATCAACGATATGATAAAAAAGATAGCAGAAGAATTTGGGAAAATAGATATCGTAGTAAATAATGCAGGGGTGTCAGGACCAGTTAAAGCATTTACAAATGCTAATTTCACTGAGTTCAAAGAATGCGTTGCCATCCATCTAACCGGTACCTTTTGGACAACCCGACAATGTCTACAAATGATGGAACGAGGTTCCAAGATAATCACGATATCTACATTCTTTAGTGAAGAAAACCGCCATGAGCAAAGACCTTATAGATTTAGGACACCTTATACGGCAGCCCAGGGTGCAAAAAATAGACTTGCTGAAGCCCTAGCATGGGAACTCGCCGATCGGAACATCAGATCTATAGCGACCAATCCTGGGCCGGTACACTCTGATCGAATATACAAGACCGTATATCCTAAGGCGGCTGCAGAGTTCCTCAGAATAAGTGGGTATGCAGATCTATCATCCTCACAGATTGATTATGCTTGTAGCAAACTTCTTCCCTTGCTCGGTGATGACGATGCTTTAATTTCAGCTACGTTAAGAGAGGTCGCCCAAGATATTAAACAATCAGGCCGAACTAGTTCAGCAAATATTGATACTCTTGTTCAAACATTAACAGAATTGATGGGCAAGGTTCAAGAAATAGCAGAGAAAATTCAAAATAATACTAGAAATATGATCGTCGATAGAGAATTCCTATCGCAGGATGACGTTGCGGACACTGTATTAAATTTGTGTGATGAAAAGTTGAGCAGGCTCGTTAACGGCAGAATTGTGCCTGGTGATAGTGTATTCTATCCAGTCAAACCTCAGATCAGAACTACCCTTGATAACACGTCATTCCCTTTTCAAGTTACAGGAAAAGTTGTTATTGTTATAGCAAACCCAGCGAACAGACAGGAATTGGATCGTCTAGATGTCCTAACAAAAGTGCTACATCAAGAAGGTGTAAAGGATCTGACTCTGTTTCTTCCACAAAAGGTAACCGGTGAATTCCGAGATTTTTCTTGTATTGAGTTTGATTTATCTAACGAGTATCAGATGAAAGCTCAAATTCATGAGGTTAGAAAAAAATCTAGAGTGATCGATGCAGTCATTTATCTGACAGGCAACTATGATTATAATCGGCCCATTCTTTCTATTTCAAGGGATGAATGGGAATACCTAGTGGACAGGTTTATCAACATTCCTGCGTTGGTAACAAAGGAGTCGGTGAATGCAATGTGTCCGGACGCTGAACTAGATCCTATTAAGTATAAGAATTCTGAAGGAAAAATTATTTTGATAGGTCCCGAGAGTCCAATCGGAACAAAAATTTCCGGGCTTGTTCGAGCAAGATCGGAGATTTTCAGGGGTGCGTTGAGACCATATACGGCCACAGTTAACCAAGAACTCTTTGAGGTATTAGGGTCAAGTATCAGGTTGTTCCTCATCTTACCAGGGAACATAGAAGGATCAGGGTCGAATGCTCAAAGCCTTTCTCAATCCGTGGTACAGATTCTTTCAAACCAGATTGGAAATAATAGTGATTCGATTTTTTATGTCGATGAAGTGAGAAAATGAGTGACTACCAAAAAAGGGAACTAGATATTAGAGAAAAATATAGAAACCGTTGTGAAGGGAATAAATTGAGCCCTAGGATCTAGCTCAACACAAGCGGGCCTTCAATGGTCATTATCGTGTATCGGAAAATAGCGCAGATGGCTGCACGATCAAATATATCAACAAGCGTACTAATCTCTTTAACTAAAATAAATAAGACTACGTACTGCGTTTGTCCTGAGCATAAAATCCTCAACAATACGATGGCAACTGATCAAGTTTAACCTGATACTTCGCCAGCAACGCCTTCCTTTGATTGTCCGTCTATAATTTCGGCGGTTGCAAATCTATTACCTACTTGTATTATTCTGATCTTCGCGTTCTGTCCAACTTTCCCATCCTTAACAAAAATCACGAACCCTTGTATTCTTGCAATTCCTTCTCCCTTCCTACTTATTTCAGTTATTTGCACGTCGTATTCCTTTCCTGCTTCTACGGGTTTGGGGCCGAAGTTGTCATTTCTTCTGAATCCTCCTTCACTCATTACTAATACCTTATTCCAAGGACAAACAAAACCCCATATAAACTGTCAAAAATACCCAGCCGCACATTAAATACAAAATGGAAATTGTTTATCAAGTTCCTATTCTGATTTTATCATCACACATTCTACGGAGACATTCAATTGCAGATAATGCTGCTAGGTAGCTCGTCTTGGGGTTATGCGGGCTCGGGACATTCCGAACCACTATCAAAATTTCCCCGAACCCACCCCTTGCAATAATTTCATGTTCGTTTCTGTTTGTGTTAGGATCTGCTATAACTCTCACTCTCGTTTTTCTAGTCCCGAGCCCTGCCAAGCTAAGTAACACAGCAACGTTAATGTTTGTAGGGAACATTTTGATAGCTTCTAATGCATTTCCATCGTACAGCAATTTTCTTTTTCTTATAGATTCTGGTTTTGTTTTCGAAAAATCAAAAAATGGGGCTCCCGCTAGCGACTTAGGGTTTTTCGTGGTCGTCAGCATCACAAAATTAAGAATGTGCTTTACGCTGCATAACGCATCTATTCCTGCAATTGCACCCGTCGGGAAATAAATGTGGCTCTCATGTTTCATAACAATACTATATAGCTCCTCTAACAAATGAACATCAGAAAATGCACCGGTACTCATTATCATGAGACTTTTGTTTGATGAAACAATTTTCTTAGCGAATGTTCTCACTGCAGTATGTGAGGCGGCTTCGATTATAATATCTGCTTCTTTAAAAGACGATGACGATACAAGCTGTGAAAATTTTGAGAAAATAGGAGGATAATTGTTATGAAGCTTATCTCTCAAATCTAAGGAGGCACTTGTTATTGAGTCGAAGAGAAAAGCTATGATAGCATTCTTGATATGAGTCTTATCAATAGCTAAAGCGAGCTCACTCCCTATCGTCCCACAACCTATCACTCCTACCCTCTTCCGCACCTGTAGTTCATATTCCTCGATCTATAAAAAGCCCTTAGTTGTCTATGGAATCGATTAATAGTTATGAGTTATGGCCTATCCTATTGGAGTTAGGGATGAATACATTGGGATATTATTACAATTATCGTCTTCCCGTACGTTCAGGCTTCCGTTGACCAGGGGATCTCCTTTTATCAAACCTCTTAACAAAGTTATTTCTGTTACGCACCCTTGCGATTGGGCTTACCCTATCTCTACCCTTTATTTTTGGGGTTTGACCTCGAACCTTACCAGCTTTCGTAAGAGATCCATGCGTAGGCATAGTGATGTCTACTGTTAAGCCTAATATATACGTGGTCTGCTGCTTAAAACACGGTCGAAACAATGCTCCACCAGGCAATAATTGCCGCATTGTAGATTGGTGAGGCAAGGTTGACCTCGATTGTACTAATTTAAATGCCTTGCAATAGTGTGTTTATTGTTCCATGCTCCAATCTGCTCTGGGTATTGAAGAAAGCATTACTCTACTGAAGAAAGAAAAAAAAGCAGTTATTCTGGCACACAATTACCAGATAGCAGAGGTCCAAGAAATAGCTGACTTTGTTGGGGACTCGTTGGCACTTTCACAGACTGCTGCTGAAACTACTGCTAATACTATAATCTTTTGTGGGGTCCACTTTATGGCAGAAACAGCCGCCATTATTTGCCCAGAAAAGCGAGTCTTAATACCTGATCTGGAAGCTGGCTGTTCACTGGCTTCAAGCATTAACGCAGCTGAACTCAATTCTTGGATTACGGAACATCCAAATGCAGTAGTAGTTAGTTACATTAACACTACTGCTGAAGTAAAGTCGTTGTCTGATTATTGTTGTACCTCTTCTAATGCTGTTCGGGTTGTAAATAGTATTCCAGCTGATAAGGAAATACTATTTTTGCCAGATATGTTCCTAGGATCCTATGTGGCAGAAATTACAAAGAGGAAAAACATGTTTGTCTGGCCAGGAGAGTGCCACGTGCATGCCGGCATAAGAACACAAGATATTAATGCGATGCTGGAGATGTACAATTCTGCAGAGTTATTAGTGCATCCAGAATGCGGTTGCACGTCCTCTACACTATATGATATATCCTCTGGTCAATTGCTGAAAAAAGCACATATCTTATCTACAGAGGGGATGATGAAGCATGCAAGAAACTCAGACGCTAGGCAATTCTTAGTAGCAACCGAAACGGGGATCTTACATAGGATGAAGAAGGAGAATAAATCTAAGGAATTTATTCCCATTAAAGAGGATGCCATATGTAAATATATGAAAAAAATAACATTAGAAAAAGTTTACGATTCGATTTGCAATGATGTCTACGAGGTGAAAGTTCCCAAGCGTGTGGCTGACAAGGCCCGACTCGCGATCCAGAGAATGATAGATTTGTCGTAGCGAAGATGTCTCAACTTTGGTTGATCTTTGGTTGATCTTTGCTATATCTGACAAATTCTTTCAATAGATCAATTGAATATTTGGATCTCGGACAATTATTCGAAAAACCAATTTTTGGAGCTGAGGGATGGTCAAGGTAGAAATAATATTGCACATTATCTTAGTTGCTCAAAAGTTTTTACAATTACCAAACTATAATCAACTGCAGTGGGTGAATGCGTCAATTGGCCCACCGAAATGAGATCAGGTTGGGCTTTCACATAGTCCACGATATTACTAAGGGTTATCCCCCCCGACAATTCTATTTCTATGTCATCAAATGTCCCAAACTCTCTTATTGCCTTGGCACATGATTCTGCCTCTGAAGGGGTAAAGTTATCAAGCATAATCACATTGGCTCCAGCTTTCGCGGCGCGTATAGCTTCCTCCGTATTTCTCACTTCACATTCGATTCTTACTGCTGGACCTAATTTGGTCCTTGCTGTTCGGATGCTATATTCTATTGAATCCGTGACTGCTAGATGGTTATCTTTAATCATGACCATTTCATCCAGTCGCATCCTATGAGGATAGCCTCCTCCTGCTGTTATTGCCTTTTTATCGAAAGCTCGGAGGCCAGGGGCGGTTTTTCTGGTGCCCGCGATTCTAACTTTAGGATTGTATCTTTCAACTAGGTTAACAAATCTTCGTGTAAGAGTGGCTATTCCACTCATCCTCATAATTAGATTGAGTGCAGTTCTTTCCGCCTTTAATACAGACCTCGCTTCGCCACGAATTTGCATTACAACATCACCCTTCTTGACATTAGAACCATCATTCATGAGCGGATTAGCCCAGCAATTGCACACGTCGAAGACGATCTGGGCATCATGAAGGCCACATGTTATCGTTTCATTTAAATCATTACAGAGAATGACCGCACTTATTATTTTGTTTGACGGAACGATACTAGTACTCGTTATATCCCCCGAACCTATATCTTCTTCTAGGAATCTTACAATCGAATTGCGCCTTTCGAGGTATTTGGCAAGACCACACATCTAGTTTTACAGATAAGCTAAGAAACCTTTAGTGCATATTTATGTGCGGCGTGAATATCTAGAAGTGCTGCTATTTTTGACTTACTTGAATCGAATATCAAGATAATCCCATACCAGTCTGGAGTCAATTCAGTAGACTTACAGATAGGACATACCTTCCCAATGGTCACAGCTTTACACTTTTTGCATGCTACTTCCCTAGCCATTACCGGTTACCTCCCCCTTTCTTCTCCTTGGCAGCAACAGGAGGTTGAGGTTGCTTCGCCTTCTTTATTTCCTGCTCGATCCACTCTGTCGCGCCCAAAAATGGCTGTCTGCATGTGATACCAATTTTGCCCATAGACGCTCCCTTGCCCAAGCTCACTGCAGTCACACGCGAACGAATTCGAGATCCAATTTTTAAAGATCTAGCTGTTTGATTTGCTACAATTACACCCTGTTTGACATCGCTTTTAAGGTAATCATCGGTTATTTGGGAGAGATGAAGTAAAGCATCGGTAGGTCCAATCCTGACGAACGCTCCAAAATCAGTTATTTCTACTATTTCTCCCTCTACTATTTCCTGCAATACGGGAAAATAAGTCAATGCCCTGAAACTCACCTTATGGTACGTTGCTCCATCACCTGCAATGAGCTTACCTGTGGAATTGGTGTAAGCATCTATAATCATTATCACATATCCTATTTCGGGACTTATCATGCTCTCATATTTTTCCTTTAAGATTCCAATAGCAGTATCCTTTAGATAATTTGTAAGTTTATTAGGAGGAATTCTGACAACATCAGACATATGTACGATTGCAAACATTTTCTAATTACAAATCTTGGATAACTAGTTCAATTTATGAACCTTTTGATAGTTCTATGTCCATTGTTCCATCTTTAATGTCAATTTTTGGAACTGTTGATAATATCGAATTTTAAGGATGAATCAGTTATTTCGAAATTGGCATCAATTCCCAGCATCACCTTAAGTGCCGAGCAAAAATAGGCCTGAAAGAAAATTGAACCTTTCTTTCCCAAGCGATGCCTTATGACAACGGTTCTCACCTCAGACTGTAATATTTCATCATATGTCCCAAGATGGCCATATCTACAAATTATTTTCTCTATATACTCTAGAACTGAGTATTCGTTAATCTCTTTCTTCCAGAACATGATCGTATCAGAAGGAATAATCTGGCCTAGTTTCGTTCCCATTTTCCTAATGGAATCGTCATCGTATGTATCTAAAAGGAAGGTGAGAAATTCGCGATTGATAACAATCATGTCTATTTTAGACAGATACCTTGTGAAATCGCAATATCTTCGCAAGATAATCCCAACCAAAGCATTAACTGAGATTCCCATTCTTTCTGCTTCTTCCTCCAAAATATACGACAATTCGTTTTCAAAGCGAAAGGATCTCGTAACTGTCGAGGGTCGAGTTTCTTGGTTCATGTCAGATCCCAAATTTGCAATCCAAGAAAGAGTTAAGATACTTAATATATCAAATTTGTGTTTTCTTATGCTACTTTGTGGCCATTTGTACACTTCCAACGACAACGGAACATATTGTACACATGTTGCTTATATGTACTGGTTCAAGTGCCTATGCTATGAATGCAGCTATGCAGAGAAAAATTCGGTTAGTCTATGATTATCAATCCATTTTTGGGAGGGTGAACTGATTTTGAATATACATGAACAAGGATTATCTTTGAATAAGGAAGAGTGCTCTCTATGTAATAGTAAGGCAGTAGTGTACGATACGGACAACAGTGAGGTAGTATGTAGCGAATGTGGAATGGTAATACAGGACAATATTGAATCTTTATCGCCTGAATGGAGAGCCTACTCTAATGATGATTTGGACAGTAAGAGTAGAACAGGTATGCCTACCTCCCTTGCTTTCCACGACATGGGACTCTCTACATTTATTTCCTACTCTAACGTCGACGCGAATGGTGCCACAATTAGTCCGGAACAATTGAGTAAGGTACAAAGAATGAGACGGTGGAATAAGATCTCAAGCAATAATAGGAGCTATCACAGAAACCTCAAGAATGCCTTCGCTGTTCTCAGCGTCATAAAAGACAAGCTTTCCTTAAGTGATGCATTAATAGAGAAGTCTGCATACAATTACCGCAAAGCATTGGATAAGCATATTATTAAGGGCAGGTCGATTCGCGCACTTGTCGTTGCATCCGTGTATGCCGCCTGCAGGGAACTAAACGTGCCTAGGACTTTAGATGAAATTGCGGACACAGCAAATACTGACTCTATATTTGCTGGGAAGTGCTACAGGCTTCTGGTACGTTATATGAAACTCCATTTGCCTATAATCGATTCCAATGCGTATCTTGCAAAGATAGCAAATAAAGCGAGGGTCAGTGAAATTACATACCGCCGTGGACTAGAAATGCTTAGCGTGATTAAGGAAAACCCAATCTCACACGGCAAGGATCCTAATGCTCTTGCTGTAGCCGTACTCTATGCCGCATGCCTTAAAGAAGGAGATAAGGTTAGCCAAGCGCAGATAGCAGTCGCGGGGGATACGAGTATTGTAACCCTAAGGAAGCGGTTTCAAGACGTGAAACGGCTTTTCCCATAGGTATCCTCAAAGCCTGGAGGATTTAAATAGGCTGTTAGGCAATTTTTTATGGTAACATGGTAACAGTAGACCAGGTCCTGTCTTCTCTGAAAAAGGTTGTCGACCCGGAGTTGCACAAGGACATTGTATCAATGGGCATGATAAAGGATCTTGTGATCACAGATGACAAGGTATCATTTACATTAGAGCTTACTACTCCGGCATGTCCTTTTAACGACGACATTGAGCAGGATGTACGTACCGCAATTTCAAGTATAGGTGTAAAGGACCTTGATCTAAGAATTACTGCTCGCGTGATGGAAGGTCGCGCCATATCAATGGATGAATTAATACCAGATGTCAAGAATATAATCGCAGTAGCTAGCGGAAAAGGAGGTGTAGGTAAGACAACGATCGCTGTGAATTTGGCCCTCGCATTAGCAAGAAGCGGGGCGAAGACAGGATTACTGGACGCAGATGTTTATGGCCCCAGCGTTCCTTTAATGTTGGGCGCAGAAGAAGCCCCTCAGGTTCTCAATAACAAAATTCAGCCTCCAACTGTAGAAGGAATCAAGGTCATATCAATGGGTTTTTTTTACGAGCAATCTCAGCAGGCCGGAATTTATCGAGGCCCCATAGTTTCCGGAATTGTAAAGCAATTTTTAACAGATGTCCAGTGGGGTTCCCTTGACTATTTGATAATAGACTTACCCCCCGGAACCGGAGATGCTCCATTAACTATGGCTCAGACCATACCTGTAACAGGTATCATAATAGTGACAACCCCCCAAGATGTAGCTATGAATGTTGCAGTGAAAGCTCTGGGTATGTTTAGCAAATTAAATGTGCCTATTGTAGGTGTTATAGAGAATATGAGTTATTTCCAATGTCCTCATTGCAGTGAACGTATAAACATTTTTGGGGAGGGTGGAGGCCGAAAAATAAGTGAAAAATTTGATATTCCTTTTCTTGGGGAAATTCCATTGTTCCCTCAAATTATGGAAGGAAGTGATAAGGGTAAGCCGGTCATAATCTCCGACCCTAATTCTATTCAAGCAATTGCACTCAGGAAAATGGCGAGCATTACAGCGGGCAGAATTAGTGTTATTGCTGCTGGGTTAAATTCAAGTGAAATGCCTACAGATAAACAGGCATCAGCTCTTTCATCTATAGCAGGAGAACAAAAGAATGGTTCTTCATCCTAAGATAATCAGGATACTTAAAGAACCATTGGGCGAACTCATTCTAAATGACGATATAACAAAAAAAAAATTAGGGATTACGTTAGAGATGCTCGAGTGTTAGCAACGGTGGGGGACGCTACAACTTTCAAGTTACTATCATATGGTATAGTTCCAGATTTGTTTATAGTAGATGGTAAGGAAAGAAGAGAGAAAAGTGATACGTCCAAGATCTTCTCTCTCATGTTGGAGAAGAATCGAAGAGAGGTTTCTCATATGCATTGTTCAAATAATCCAGGTTCGATATCGGGTAGGGCGATTGCTGTGATTAAGGATGCACTGAAAGGGCCTTTTCCTATTCGAATATTTGTGTGCGGGGAAGAGGACTTGCTTGCGTTGCCATTGTTTGTCATGGCGCCAGATAGATCAGTGATTATTTACGGCCAACCACTTCGAGGTATGGTGATAGTTAAGATTAACGAGGACATTCGTAGGACTGCCAAGAATCTGATTTATAAAATAAGAAAAGGATTGGGTACCAAGACATTGTAGTCCTAAATCTTTAATTTATATTAGATTTCACATCCCGATCAGAATTCTACTCTCAGAGAAGAATCATATGTTTTCTATCTATTCAATGGGGTTAAGAACTAACTTATTCACGCTTACATTTGCTGTATATTGTCTTTTCTCGTCTAGTCGGATTCTAAGGTTCTTTGTGACATTGACAACTGCATTTTGTAATCTTAGTATCAAAAGAGCAATCATGAGTACTGCCATTTTCATAATCCATGGGCCATTCGCCAGGACAATCCCCATGACATCCACGTTTACAGAAATACGTTATGCACAAAACTGTACCACATATTGTATTATGTCTTTTTATCCTTTCGAAGACTAAAAATATCCAACTAACTCTATTACGAAAAACGAGCCGCAATTCACTCTTTAGACATTTAGTCACAACTAATCTTATTCAATTTTCTACCTCAAGACCTTGAAATGATTTTACAAAATATCTCACAATCCATTCCGATCTCAGACTAGATTCATAACTATGCTGTGTTCTTTGACTCTGCATGTGCATGATCTCTGTCTTTCTTGAGACTCCAAATCCCAAGAACCACAAATGCCACTCCAATTACAAGAATAAGAATGTCTGCCCAAAACAACAGAGCCCAGACAGAATTTACCAATCCTGCCATGATAAACAAAATTGCTAAAAAAATGAGGGCTATTCCTGTAATAGTCTCTCCGTTTACTTTTCTCACAGAAGTTGTTCTATAACTAGAATAATATAAACAATTTCTTCTTCTTCATTATAATAGAAGGCGTTTTTATGACAGCGAAGATCGTAAGCCAATGGTCAAAATGTGGTCGGCCGTCTATTATCAATACATGAATCCATGGATATGTCAACTTTGAGAAAGAGGGATTCCCGGGGCCGGCCTGACTGTAACCCTTAGCTTAAAATTCGACAAGATGTCCTTGCACCTATTACGAATAGTAACCTCGGTAACACCAGCAAGTGTGGATATATCCATCTGTAGGAGATTGATCCCTAGTAACAAAGCAGCCAGATAAATGTATGCTGCGGCTAGACCATTTGGCGCTTTACCGTCAGCTATAAGATTGCTATTAGTCTTATGCGCAAGGTCAATTGCAAGTCTTTCAATTCTTGTATCGATCTTTGCTACGTTAGTAAGTTTCGAAATATATTGGTCTATTGCAAGAGTAACAGGAATTGGTTTATACTGAGCAACAGACGAAGGATTGGGAGTAGGAACAACAAAGGGTTTGGCGGCGTCGGTTCCGAACGACTCTTGCGAAGTGAAAATGCCCATTTCAATAACCATCATCCTATAATATTTCGACGCAAGTTTCAATGTTGATCTGTCTTCCTCTATTATCCCTTCAGTCTTAATGATCTCCTCTAGCGACCTGACTATCGAGCATCTCTTGCACGCTAGGTATATTGAAGCTGCTGCAATACATGTAATAGACTTTCCTTTCGCTTCACTCATCGTTTCGAAATTCCTATAGAGCATTGCGGCAGTTTCCGTAACTGTTTTAGAAAGGGACATTGCAGAGCAAATCTCATTAATCTTGGAAAGGACATTCAATAGTCTTCTCTCTTTTGGAGATGCTACCCTTATGCGTGAATGCCACCGACGCATACTATTCATCTGTTCTGCCATTTGGTGGTTAATTGATTTTCCACTATAGTCTCTTGTCCCGATCCCAATTTCGGTTCGTAAACCGAAATCATGGAGGGAAACACTTGTATAACCACTAGCACGCACATTTTTGGATTTTTCTTCTAAGTCAAACGAGTGTGACTCAGGCCCATAATCGAATGCCTGTTCCACCACCACGTAACCACAGTTTTGGCATATGTATTCTCCTTTATTGTGATCATGAATGAGACTCGATTGACATTCAGGACATGTATTCTGATATTCTGACGCCATATGAATTCACATGTCCCTAAAGATCATTGAATGTCTAAGATTAACCATACCTGTGTTATAAAAATTTAGAACTAGCAATTATCATACACTTAACCCCTACCGGTATTGGGAGACGACCAGAAAATACTGCAAATAAAAAACTAACCCCATCAATTGTATGCAAAAATCGTCCATAAAACGCTACTTTTGCCATTCTGTTTATCCTACTCAAACATCACTGTATATATTTAGATATGTCATAAGAAGTTATGAATATAGAAAACAAATCTAGATAAACGAAAACTCCGTGGGGGAATAATGAATTTTATCGTGATCACGTTCTAAACTCCCATTGAATTGATAAAAGTTGACTATCTGCTTTAATACCACCTCTTGTGTTCGATTAGCATGATTAAATGCAATCTATTTTCCCATGCTGACTTCCTTTCTAGGGATAGGTGTCTGAAAAGATGTCTAGAAGAATAGCTATATTTTTGTTCTGGCTGCTTGGGTTCACCATAGGTTTTACGGCATATTTATCCTTACCAGGGGTGACAGCTTGGTTTTCAAGTGTATTGCCGAACTTTCTCAATCATTCGATGATGGGAGCGATAATTGCAGGAGTAGTTGGATCAGCTCTCAGTACCTTTACTATAGTATATTGGGCCAATAGGACGGCCTAAATCTATTGAAACCACGATGTGTTCTATTCTCAATCAATTGTGCATGAGAGATCGTCTGCAGGTGTCAAGTATTTCATGCATCAAAATTGAGAGGAGTTTTTCATGCGATACCAAATAATGCCTTATCGTGATAACACAATTTAAATGTAATAATGGTCTTTTAAACCATTTCCTTATGAATTTAACTTCACTACTAAATTGTACTGCAACATGAGAAGCTACCGTTTGGATAACGATACTAGATCAAACCACCCTTTTGCATCTAAATATTCTTTCGCTACAACGAGTCCGCTATCCTCAGCCAAATGATTAATTTCTTGCCTGGAATATTTATACGAATTTTCTGTGTGAATTCTTTCATTCTTTTTTAGATTTATCGTTTGACCTAAATCTCGTATGTGTATTTTTTGATCGTACCTTGATACAATGAACATCTCAATTCTCCTCTTGTTTTTATTATATCTGGCGTAGTGAGTGAAATTGCTAACATTGAACGTTCCTCCCAGATCATTATTAATTCGGTTCAACAAATTTAAGTTGAACTTTGATGTTATACCAGCTCTATCATTATAAGCTAATTCCAATATATGAGAATCTTTTTCAAGATCGAAACTAATGAATAGATTATCATCGGTATCAGTTTGCATATATTGTTCGATTGATTTAAGGAACATTCTTGTCTTATCAGGTTCAAAGTTCCCTATGCTTGATCCTAGAAAGAACATGACTTTCTTCTTTGGAGTGCGGGAACTTGCGTCTATGAAACTGCATATCTTCCTTATTCCTTTCAAATATTCAGATGATACTCCCATAATATCCAAATTCTTGAATTCGGAGGATAACCTTCTGACACTAGAAACAAGGGCGGCGTTAGAAATATCAATGGGAAAATACATGACTCGTATACCCTGAGAAAAAAATTGCTCCAGAATGATTCCAGTTTTTAGAGAACTGCCACTCCCAAATTCGATCATACTAGCACTAGTGCACTTCAGATTTGAAATAATATCCTTACAATACCTCTTCAATATCTCAATTTCGATTCTTGTTGGATAGTATTCAGGCTGAAGACATATTTGGTCGAAAAGACATGATCCAGTCCTGTCATAAAAAAACTTTGGATTTATCCATTTCTTACCAAAGCTCCGACAGAGTCCATTCCTAATATGAGCAGCAAATTCTTCCTGTGTTCCCACATTACGTTCTTGTTCTAGCATATCTAGTCGCCTAGCTTCAGCGCATGTCCTGTTGGTCAATAAATGTTACTGGCATTAGCTTTTAGACTAACATGATTTATTAGAATAAGTCCACTCCGAATTTTATCACCGTTGTCTTTTTATTAAGTCGTGAGCAAATCGATGAGGTATTTACCAACTCTCACTGAAGTAACACTCTGGGGAGTTTCAAGATTATCTCCTATTATGCCAGTCTGACGACTCGAAACGTACAGTGAAAGCCCTTCATCTTTTTGGATATCAGGGGGGAGCCCATGAGAGCCTCTGATTAGTTTTGTATCTTGAGATATGGTCTTGGTTTCATAATCTAGGTAAAGTTCCAGTGGATCATATCCGGGTTTCCTGTGTATATCAACTGTCTTTGTAAATTTAGGAGCTTTATCACTATCATACCACCAATTATAATTAAACCATCTATCTTTATTAGATACTGCAATCATATCGCCGCTCCGCTCCGTATTGTCTATGTGGAGTTTTCTTTTCTCAACAGAGGTCAATACACTCTCTACACCATCGATGTTCTCAAGTACTTTCTTCGTTCTAGTCTCGAAACCTTCCTTTATATAGATATGTGCTATTTGGTGATCCACCATGGCGAATGCGCTGCTATATTCCAAATCTAAGTATTCTTTTTCAGAGATGTTGCGAGTTGCAAGCAAATCTGCATCTCGAAGTTTTTGATTCAAAGGAACGGCCGATTTCACGTCGTTAAATGAGTATTCGGAAATTATTATGAATAGAGTCTCCTCCCTTACTCCTAATTCCGTTACCTTCTGGACAATATCTCCGACAAATTCATCTGCTCTCTTTAAGTCGTTTTGTGTTGCTTTATCATTCTTGCCATACCTTTGGGCAGAATAATCGACATGTGGTATATAAGCGAACATGAAATTCGGGCGCTGATATTCTATGGTATCTAACGCCGCTTTTACTATCCAATCACTCGAATCCTGAGAAGCCAAAGGGCCCCAGTAGTGGGCCAAATTAAAATCACCATATTTGTATTTCAGGTCTTCATAGAATCCAGGTGGCTTTGAGTAACACCACATTATCATTTCGTCCGCCATGTGAAGAGGTCTAGGGGTTACTACAAAATCTGCATTCGAATACATAGAGTGTTGTCCGAAAAGTACTGCAGTTCTAGAATCTGGTGTTTTTTTCTTCATCAAGTCCCATAGTCTCTCTGCCTGAACTAGGCTGCTGGCTTGCCCCCAAAATGACACTTCGTACCTGTTTCTATCATACAAACCATTACAAATAATTCCATGCTCATTTGGATATTTTCCCGACAATACACTGGCTTGAACCGTACTGGTTAGTGCAGGAAACACAGGTTCCATTTTACAATACTCGCCTGTTGAGGCAATTTTTGAAATGTTCGGTAATAGATCTCCAGATTCCAAGTGTTTGATTTCCAACCCTACGATATCAAGCAGTATCACATGTTTTATCAATTCCGAACTTTTCGGGCGCGATCATTATTTATATTTATAACTCAATTGGCATGATTAATTCAATGGTTGCCCACGCCTTTATTACTAGGTTCAAACATCTGGTATTCCAGTTATTCAAGAGGATACATGTCCGACAATACAGTTTCAACATATAGGATTCAACACTTTCATCTCATACTAGAGAAAATCTTCAATATGGTGTAATCCGAGCTGCCGGACTTCAATCTAAAAATGAAGAATATTGTCAATCAATCCGTAAAACATGAGTGTTTAGTACGTTTTGTTTCGAATTTAGAGTTCTAGTATTAGTCGCCGTAAGAATTCAAATGCTTTAGCGCCTGCAAATACCGGATTATTCTGATATGGATATAATTCCACCGTTACAAATCCTTTATACCCAAATTCTACAATCGCCCTGAATACCGATTTGAAGTCGATCGATCCTTCTCCAGGAATCAGATGATTATGAATCCTACTAGTCGCGATATCGGAAATGTGAAAATGCTCTATGAAATCTGATAACCCATGGACCACTTCTGCTGGGTCTTCCCTTGCGCAATAAAAATGTGCAATATCAAAATTTAGCCTAATGTATTCTGATTGGATGCTTTTGATAAAAGACAAGAAGTCCTGAGAATTCTCCAATAAGAGACCCGGCTCAGGCTCGACAAGCACTTTTACTCCTTGATCCTCCGCAAATTGTGATAGTGCGTTCATCTCTTTTTTAAAACGGGATCTTAAAACTGAATGATAGCTTTTTTTGGGCAGAGGTCCACCACCTTCAGTTGATACGATCCTACAGCCCAATTTGCTGGCTAGTTCAATACAATTTTTTGTATGCTCAAAACGCATATGTCTAAGATCACTTGTATCTTCGATCCAAGACGGATGATAGGTATCCTTAATAGCGTACAATGTAAAGGAGTTTAAATTTGATATTTCAAGGTTGTGTTTCGAGAGAAGGGCTCTAATCTTGTTCACATCTAAGTCTTTGGGTGGGTAAGCATGTGGTACGTCGCAGAGTATTTCGATACCGGAATATCCTATCTGAGATATTAACGGGATGCACTGTTCTAATGAAAATCTCTTAAATGCATTACTGCTAAATCCCAATTTCATAGTTAAATGTTCAGCGCCGTAATCTCTAAATCGATCCATCCATGCAAGAATACAGTACCGATTTTTCCGATACTTTTTGCAATCCCTCCCTTAAATTTCTTTTCTTCAAGGGAGGACTATTGACCAAGATGAGTTTTAGGAAGAAAGAACCCTGAATTCATAGCTAGGTAAAGTATTATGTACATACTGAACACTAGAAATGTCCAAACCTAATTAATGTAAGCATTTGATTTCTAAATAGGTATAAATAGAAATATTTTCAAGCCCCTGAAGTAGCATACTGCTATTTGAATCTGAATTTAGATAGAAAGGTGGTTGATGATAAATGGTGACAGACATTCAGATGAGAAAGAGTTTATACGGGTACGTCGTTGTTTGCTGAAGATGCGATCGAATTGAGAAGAGAACAATCTGCAGAAAGAAATACCTTATCTGTAAATTTTGGGGGGATGTGTTTGCGTAATCCGACCATTCTTGCTTCAGGTTTTCTGGGCATCTCAATGGATCTGTTTAGGAGGTTGTATAAATTAAATGCGGGAGCGATTGTTAGTAAGTCGATCAGTTGTTCCCCTATTGAAGGATATAGAAATCCAACTATTGTTTCATTGGACTATTCTAGCTATCTAAATGCAGTGGGATTAGCAAATCCGGGGGCAGATGCTTTTTCAGAGGAAATCAGAGAGAACGATAATCTTCCAATCATGGTGAGTCTTGTAGGATCCTCTGAAAAGGAGTTTCCTACATTAGTTAAGAAATTTGATAGATTAAATATTATAGGATATGAGATTAATCTTTCGTGTCCACACGTGGCAAAAATGGGCATTGAGGTAGGAGATGATCCAGAGTTGGTTTACCGAATTGTTAAGGCGACTAGATTGCATACAACTAAACCGATATTCGTAAAAGTGGGTGTGGGGAATACTGATGTACTTTCCGTCGCGTCCGTTGCAAAGGATGCCGGGGCGGATGGGATAACTGCCATTAATACACTTAGAGCTATGGCAATAGATATCGACACAGGAATACCTGTTCTTGCTAATAAGATAGGAGGACTCTCGGGCAAACCTATCAAACCACTAGCAATAAGGTGCGTTTATGAGATCACTAAAAAAGTTGGAATTCCCGTTATGGCATGTGGTGGCATTTTCGATTGGGAGGATGCAGTAGAAGCAATGCTTGCAGGAGCATCTGCAGTACAATTGGGGAGTGTTTTAGCAACGGAAGGATTATCAAGTTTTCACGCGATTTGCACGGGAATACAGGCTTATCTCAAAAGGAAAAATGCAAAGAATGTGATGGAGATAATAGGTCTTGCACACAAATATTAATAGACTCCGTATAGTTAAGATAGAAAAAATAGTAGAAGAAACTCCAACGGTACGAACTTTCGCATTCAGAGATGTGGCGAGCTCGAACGCAGGAGCCGGGCAATTCTTGATGGTTTGGATCCCTCAGGCTGAGGAGTTACCCATGAGCGTAATGATATGGCATGAAAAATTTTATGCAGCGGTAACTGTGCGTAAGAAGGGATATGGTTCAACCTCGTTATACAACAAGAGAGTGGGTGAAAGTTTAGGTGTGAGAGGTCCGTACGGTAATTCCTTTGAGATTCCTAAGAATGCGAGGAAAGTAATGCTCGTTGGGGGCGGGACAGGTTTGGTTCCATTATTACGACTTGCGATTCATCTAAACAGTACTAGAATCGATACAACCTTAATTATCGGGGCAAAAACCCATTCAGAAGTATTCTTCGAAAAGCTGGCCGTAAAATGTTTAGAGGACACGAATCATCAAGTTGTCGTTACTACAGAGGATGGAAGCTATGGGATAAAAGGACAGACTACTGAGGCCATGCTTAAGCTGATTAGTACAGAAAGATTTGATACTATATACACATGTGGGCCTGAGGGAATGATGAAGAAGATATTAGATCTTGCTTCAGCAAGCTTAATTCCGGTTCAGGCAAGTCTCGAACGCTATATGAAATGCGGAATCGGAATATGTGCCAGCTGTTGTATAGGTGATAAGCTCGTTTGTAAAGATGGTACTGTATTTGATAGTGAGACTCTGTCTTCCTTATCAGAATTTGGTCTTGAATATAGAGACAAGTCAGGACGCAAATGCAAGTACCTTTAGTTTAGTCCAAAATGCAAGGTGAGATTGTTTCGATATGTTATTTTAATAATTATCTTTGTTCACCAATCAGTAAGTCTAATGTATACTAATTCCAGGAACCTTCTAATCATTCGCTTTGCGGCTGACTACCATCTGATGACATGGTAATAATGCTGGGATCTTAATATCGATAATCATAATGAATATTAATAGAAGTCTTACAAGCCATGCTGAGCACAATCAAATAGTGTATGAATTGACGATTCGTGAAGAATGTACGTGATTAATTCATCTCAACCCGTTTTGTGTTTAGAAATTTTTCTTGCCCTGATAAAATCGACGAAATAGAATAAGTAAGTTCTCTCACTCACTTTCAGAATCCAGGGAATATAAGACTCTTTCATGTCGGTTTTGTCATCAACCTCAAACCTGGAATTTTTGAGGAGTTCTCTGAATGATTGACTGTCGAACCTAATTTGGGGTTGAGGCTCGTAATTAAAATCGAACGGGTCGGCGATAATAATGTAGCCTAGGGGTTTCAGCAGAGAATGGATGATATCGAGAAGCTTTGATGCATCTATCAAGTTTATCATATTGAATACAACGACCGAATCAAATTTTCTTGAACTAAATGGCGTTAGAAGAGAATCTGCTACACAAAATTCTACGTTTCCCTGTCTATATTCGTACATCCTCTTTCTCGCTTCCTTTATGAAAGAAAAAGATAAATCAATTCCTATAGTGAAAGCAAATTTTCTTGAAAGTGTTAGCGTGCTGTACCCTAACGAACAACCCATGTCGAGGGCCATCCCGTCCATTTTCGGATTTAATCCATGAATAACTCTATTGTATAGCTCATTTGGTTTCAAGCGCCACCTTAAAGAGCTAAGGAGTCTATCTGTAGATTCATGGTCATAATGTGTCCATCTGTACGGTGCATACCAAACACCATCTTCTTCATAACGATCTTTTCCGAGTTGAGACAACTTTAAGTACTTGCTTGCTTCTCTTAGAAAACCTTTCATCTTGTCTGTTCTAGTTTTCAATAACCATTTTCCATAACTAGAGGTTCTTGTTTGAATATATTCTGAGAAGTTCTTTACAACTATAGCCACTCCCTCAATTATAGGATAAATGGTCTCACAATGGGAACATTGCAGGAATCCTTCAATACATTCATTATCATTAACAATATGCAGCGGAACTAATGAAAGCCGTACATCCTTGTATTCATGTTGAAGACACAAGAGATGATTAGCAAATTGTTTTTTCATAGTATCCGATTTGCATTACTGCTATTATTGTATATCATAGTAGATTAATCATCTGAGTTACACTGCGATAAGCTTCCGACGATACAAGTGGTATAATTTATGGTCAATTATTCGATATAAAATGCCTCCAATCTTATTATACGAAGTAAACCTTTATCGAAATTGATACTATCTGTTAATTTTGAACATCATAGTTTCTCATGTACCCCTCAAGGCCTTTACTTGTTTCCCTCGTACATATATTGTACCATAGCACGGCCATCCAATTTAGGGCTCAGGGCCATTCGATTGGATTAATACCATAGATCAGATTTGCCGCCTTTTCAAGAATACGTCAACAGGTCGGAAGGTAATCTAAATCATTCAATCAAAAACATACCTCAGTCCCTTCAGTTTTCTAACATTGTATATATTTTACGATAGGACATCTGCAAGTCGAAACTCCGTCCAAAAATTGATTTGGCCGTAAGTATATCCCTCAAAAGATCCCTATTACTTCCTTCCAGTTTACTTCTGAGCATGTCAGCCTTAGCAAGATATTCAGAAATATATTTTTTGGTGTAGGCATTCTTCGAAATAATTGCGACAATAAGATCAGGATCATCGCTTAAAATTCCCAGAATCAAGAGGAGTTGAATTCTAAAAAAAGTCCCCGAGATCTTCTCCAATAATATGAGGTCTTCCTTTGATAAGAGCTTAGCAAATATCAAGTTTGCAAAATATGTTATTCCAAGTATTATTGCCATGTACCTATCATGCACTTGGGCAGTAGGAAGTGCGATAATCTTTGATCCTCGCATTAGAGATGACAGCACCTCTGACTCAGTCTTCTTGTTTCGTACAGGTATTAGAAGTACCCTTGTATCTCTAATATTGGATGCAGCTGGTCCAAACATGGGATGTATACATAGGGGAATTACTCTCTTGGAGTATTTCTTTAGCGTCAAAAAAGTTTTAGTTTTAATCGAAGAGATCTCCGCCAGTGTAGCACCTGATTTCATACTTAAAGCACATTTCTTTATGACCGTGGGTGCGATAGTGATTGGCACACATATTATCACCAGATCCGCTTCTCTTGCACAACTCTCAGCACTTTCACTAAGGGTTACATTTTCAGGAGGCTTCCAGAGAACATTTTTATCATATGCAAGAACTTTAGTATCAGATTTTCTTGAAAAGTATCTTAAAAACCATGAACCCATTTTGCCTCCAGCACCTATTATTGATATTATTTGGACCATTTCTATCAGTGGATGAACAAAACCGAATTGATGACCTCTAAACCACGTTCCAGCATTTTCTTCGGCTGACAGGCCGAAATTCTTATAAATCGTGTATAATCTTGCCCAAATCCACTTCCGGGTGCGACAGCAACTCCCAAGTCTAATAGCTTTCCTACTAACGCTGCATCATTTTGGATTAAGCCTTTTAATCGTGGGAAGACATACATGGCCCCGTCAGGAGAAATGAAATCAAGTGACATATTTGATAGCTTCTCCGATATTAGATCCAATCGTTCCTTGATTAATTTCACGTTTCCTGCAGGACTATAGTCTATTGCAGATAACGCCGCGTACTGCATTGGTTCTGCTACGCTAGTTAAAGCAATAGCCTGAATTCTTGCCATCTTACTAATAACTTCTCTATCGGCAATTCCATACCCCACTCTGAAACCTGTCATAGCGCAGGATTTGGAAAATGATGATACTACAATACTTCTATCGTATTCATAATGTGTTAAACTTGTGAATCCCTTAAAGGCGTAATCTGAATAAACCTCGTCGCTTATCACATACAACCCGTTATCCTGGGCTAATGAGACGATTCGTGTAATATCCTTTTTATCTAGGATCTTGCCAGTAGGGTTGTTCGGATAGTTTAGAACGATTATTTTAGTATGATGGCCTATCATCTCCTCTAGCTGCCCTGTATCAGGAGTCCAATTATTCTCTATTGTAGTGCCCAGGGTTTTTATCTTGCCTCCTGCAAAATCAACGAACTCGCGATAAGCTGGCCATGACGGTTCAATAGAAATTACCTCCTCTCCTGGTCTTAGTATGGAAAGTATTGCTGAAAATATGGCGAATCTTCCACCAGAAGTAACAATAACCTCATCATGCTCAATCCCATGACCAACTTTTTTTGCAATGGCCTGGCGCAGCTTCAATAACCCTTTTGAGTCAGTGTAATGATACTGCTTCTTATTAAATGACTCAATTAGAGATTTCCTTATCTTCTTGGGAGGCGGATAATCCGGTTCTCCAACCTCCATATGTATGATCTTTTTCCCAGAGCTCTCCAATTCTTTGGCTTTCATAAAAACGCTGAGGTGGGTAGGTATCAAATGGTCATTTCCAATTTTTTTATGCTGTATTTGCTGTAAACGAATCGATTCCATCAATAACATATTTAAAAGCCTTCCAGAAAAAGCAGGATCGATTCCCAGTGTATGTGACAATTCGATAACAGACCTACGTACCTCCTGTTCGACATTTTCATCCTCGATTTCAATTCTCAAATTCCCCTTGATAGCTCCGATCTGTTCTGATAGCTTCATTCTTTTGTGAGCCTTAGTTATGATATCAAGTGTAATATTGCGAATCTCAGCTCGCAGTTTACCTAATTCGTCGTGTCTCTTCTTGGCCATTACTCCAATACAGTTCCAATAAATCCTGATCTAAGAGCGTGGTCCGCGATAATTACTGACACTATGGATTCCACCACTGGGGGTGCTCTTGGAACCACACAGGGGTCATGTCTCCCAGTTACAGTAAGGTCTATTTCCGAGAGGGTAGAAATATCTAGGGTCCTTTGCGTACGGCTTATTGATGAGGCCGGTTTAAAACCGATTCGCATTCTAATAGGCATTCCATTGGATAGTCCTCCTAAAATTCCTCCAGCATTATTTGTCTTTGTCACTATATTACCATTTTTGATGGTAAATAAGTCATTATTTTCAGATCCTTTTTTTTCAGACCCCAAAAACCCTGACCCGAATTCAATCGCTTTAACCGCAGGGATGCTAAAGACTGCCCTGCTGATATCAGCCTCCAAAGACGAAAAAATCGGCTCACCTAAACCTACTGGTAATCCTGTGCATATGCACTCAATAACTCCACCCAATGAATCCCCTTCTTTCTTAGTCTGCAGTATTGCTTCTCTCATCTGACGTGCGGCATCTAAATCAGGACATCTAGTATCATTCGTATACCTATTCTTCCTTGCATTTTCTAAATCAATGTTATTTGCCTTTATTTGACCAATTTGGACTGTATACGCAGTCGTTTCAATACCTAAGGTATGATAAAGCAATTTCTGAGCAATTGCACCTGCCATGACGAACGTTGCAGTCAATCGTCCGGAAAATCTTCCTCCTCCTCTATAGTCTGCATATCCGGCGTACTTTACTTTCGCTGGATAATCTGAATGCCCGGGACGTGGTCTTGTTACCACTGATTCGTAGGAACGAGAATCATGTTCGTTATTCCAAATTAACATACATATCGGAGCGCCTGTTGTGAAACCATTAAAAACACCAGACAGAATTTCTATCTTGTCTTCTTCCTTTCTCTGCGTAGCAATTATTGTTTGGCCTGGTTTTCTAAGATCAAGCAGAGGTTGAATATCTGTCTCATCCAGCCGCAATCCAGCTGGGCACCCATCCACAATCATTCCTACACATTTCCCATGGCTCTCCCCAAAGCTCGTGCAAGCAAAACGTTCGCCAATTAAGCTTCCAACCATTGTACCGATAGTGCAAGTTTTGCTGCTACTCTATATATATTCGACTTTCAGATAATTTCGTGGAAATCAACTACAAGAATAGTGATTCTGCAGAATTCAAATGTTTGACTGTATAGCATTTATTACAATTGTGGTGGGTTGGATAGTCAATCAGGAAACATGATAAGTACAATAATAATCATCGCTATTGGTAATCAATCTTCGCTCCAAGTTTTATTAGGTCTAGGAGGAAGTTTGGGTACGAAACGTCGATATGTTCCGCACCCTCGACTACTGATTTTTCGGTTAGCAATGACGCGATAGTAAAAGCCATGAAAAGCCTATGATCGTTAAAGGTCTGAATAGTTGAATTCCGGGGAGCCCGTGGAGCGGTTATCAGTAATTTATCCTTCTCTTCAATAACGGTGGCTCCAAACTTCTTTATTTGTGAAGCTATATTTGTCACCCTATCCGTTTCTTTCAAACGTGCGTGGGCAATACCTGTTACCTTGACCGGAGACCTGGCTTTCAAAGCCAGTATCGAAACAACTGGTAGTAGATCAGGCGAATCAAAAAGATCAAAGCTACCGCCTTCAATAATCTCGGAACCAACTACTTTTACCTCTCCACGGTTCTTATTGACACTTATTTCTACGTCCATATCCTTCAGGATTTCTAAAATCTTTGAATCGGCTTGAGGTAAGGAGAAATCTAGTCCCTTTAGAGTGATGCTTCGTCCTGCGAGAACTCCCGCAGAAAGAAGCAACGCTGCGGCTGAGAAATCTGCCGGTACGTCGAACTCCGTAGGTCTATATTTTTTCTTCTCTATATAATACTCTAAAAAATCTTTTTCATAATCAATGGTCACTCCGAATTTTTTCATCACAGCTATGGTTGATTTAATATATGGTTTCGAAACCTGTTGCCCTCTTACGCGGATCGAAACTGGCGATTTTGCGTAGATCGTTGATATTAACAATGAGGAGAGGAACTGACTTGATATATTCCCATCAATTGAGACATTACCGCCATGAATTCCACCGCCCCTTATCAAAATTGGAGCAAAGCCGTTCATTTGAGATGAATAACATTCAACGCCGAGCTGAGTTAACGCATCAAGTACTGGTTGCATCGGCCGTTTGCGAAGGCTAGCATCGCCAGTTAAGATAGTAAATCCCTTCTTGACTAATGCAGCCATTACCGCGAATATTCTAAGTGTGGTCCCAGAATTTTCTGCATTTATGATGTTTTCCGGGGCACACAAGGATTGCTTGCCCGCTACATTTAGTCTCGAGCCCTGCTGATTGATTTTTGCTCCCAAGGCACTTGATGCCGACAATGTCGCGAACGTATCTCGAGATAGCAAGGGCATATTGATGACTGACTTTCCTTTAGCAAGTGAGGCGATAGCGATTGCTCTGTGAGTGTAACTCTTACTTGATGGACATCGTAGCGTACCGCTAATTCTTGATTTTTCTATTCGAATACTAATCAACTATTACTTCGAAACTTGCCTTATTATTATTGACTTTGGAAACAAGAGTTACACCATTATATTTATCATATATTTGTGTAATGTCATCTATGTGTTCTTTATACGTGACAGCAGCTATAGATGGACCATTTCCTGAGATACTAGCTGACAACGCTCCTCTCTGTAAGGCCGTCAAAATGGGTTTGTAGTCGCCGGATAATGCAGATGCAGTAAGTAAGCCATTCAATTTCATGGCCTTCCAATATTGTCGAGTCTTGACTAGGTTAAATGCATCCATAAAGAGATCTGAAAATAGGTACAGATTACGAATATTTCCGTATCTGTTATTGTTCGGGAGAAATACCACAGCGTATAAATCGGCTGGTGCCTCTTCTCGTTGGATAAGTTCATATTCGTAGTTATTAGTTACTACAATTCCTCCAAAATAACATGCGGTAGAATCATCATAGGCTCCAGTTATTGTAACTCCGGCATCTAGTGAAGCACGTACTGCCAAATTCAGAATAATCTTGTCGTCTAGTTCATTTCCAACAAGGGCAGTACAGGCTAGCGCGGTAGCGCTTGATACTGCGCTGGAACTTTTCAGACCCATCCCGGCTGGAATTTGTGAGTCTACCTTTATAACTAATAGGTTGTTTTTTATTATTTCTTTTGGGAGACTTCTATTAATTATATTTCTGAGCAAGGGAGTTCCTCCCTCGGGTTGAAATAGTATTCCGTTGCCCTCTTGTAATTCCATTTCGACTCTTACCTTCAAAGAAATGCCTAGGGCCGATCCATAACCAGTAGCAATCGCATTAACTAACGATATTGCACCATGTACAGTTGATCGAACCTTAGTATTTAACAAACTTCACCTACGGTTCCAAGTAACGCTTTTTTCATACCATCGATTGGAGCAGACATTCCAGTCCATATTTCAAATGACCTCGCGCCTTGATAGAGCAGCATCTCGTATCCATATATTACTTCTGCTCCGGCCTGTTTCGCGTTTTCTAGGAGGGCGGTGTGTACAGGTTTGTACACTATATCGTAGACTATTGCATGTTTCTTTACATTCTGATGGTCGACTACACTAGGTTCGCTGTTCATTCCAAGGGTTGTTGCGTTCACAATCAGTTCTGCCGTCTTGGAAAATATGGGTATTTTTTCCCATGGTACAATCTTGCAATTCAGACCAAAGGGAACAGATACTTCTAATAAAAGTCTTGCATTTCCTTCTGAGCGGTTTGCTATGTTTACCTCCGAAATTCCATCTTCATCTGCAAGCGCTGCCAATGCAGCCCTCGCAGCACCCCCGGCTCCGATCAGAAGTACCCTCATTCCGTCAAAATTAATTTTACGTAAATGCAAGGGATGAATAAAACCATAGATATCTGTGTTGTATGCCTTTAGCACACCTCCCACGTTGTGTACAGTATTTACTGCGTTTGCTCTGCGTGCGCTGATGTCAAGCTCATCAAGGTATTTCATCGCTTCAACCTTGTGTGGCACCGTGATATTGAATCCAGACACCCCGATAGCGCGGAGGGATTCAATAGATTCCTTTAGCTCATCCTTCTTGACTCTAAATGCAATATACGAGCTATTCAGTCCTAGCTTATTGAATGCAGCATTTTGCATTGCCGGCGAAAGTGAGTGTTGAATAGGATCGCCGATGATACAATATGTTTTGTTATTATCTTTATTTTGCATTTGGTCTGGAATAACAAATTGAGTTAATTCTGTCAAACAACCTTCTCATGCGACTAAGGTCTAGTTGACCGGGAGCCGTATTACTGCTTACTGACGTGTATGTGAATGGCGCATTGCCTATCATAGTGCAGAGAATTCTCGAGATAACACCAAACTCGCCCATAGCAAAGGCAATCAACTCTAATCCTGTAACACTCTCATAAAGATCAAGTACTCGCAATGCGTCATGTGTTTCCCTAGCTGTTGTCACTATCTTCGCATAATTACTATATATTTTCATTCCGTTTAGGACATCTAGCAATCGATTTTTTGGGGGGGTGCATTTGAAGTCATGCCAAGATATGAGAATAGGTGTTTGCTGGCTTGTCAAAAAATCTGCCAAGTAATCGTTATTTTTGATAGTACGATACTCAACGTCCAGAAGCATTGGTCTAGCCATAGACAATTTTTCCAACAATTCAACTCTTTCATTCTCGGTTCCTTTGAATTTCCCTCCTTCTCGCGCAGACCTTAATGTAAATATAGCCTTAGCCTTTGTTGACTCGACAACCCTTATAGCATGTTCTATATCCGAAGTTTTAAGAAAATCGAACCGGATCTCTATGTAGTCTGCTCCCAAAGTAAAAGCCTTCCTTATCTGGCATCTTAGACCATCAACACTTTTGGCCCCTATCGATCCACAAATTCTTGCCAATCAAGGTCGTTTGTTTTTGGTCATTTATAAAATACGCTCTTCTATTCTCAAAAAGTAAATCATGATTCAATTGGACTAGACAAGAATATGTGTTTGAAATCAGTCTCATTATATGATAATGCATTATTTGTTTCATTGTCACTTCGGCCGAAAAATGTTTTTATTATTGGACGTAGGCAGATTTTTGGGAACGTAATCGGTATTTGGCCAGTAGAAATCAGCAACTGAGAAAATGAGTTTTAGCGCACTTTTTATGACTTAACCCAAGTTCTTATAATGGGATGGGATTTTTTTCCACTTTGCGATTAGTGCTTCTGGTCTTATGTGAATCTTTTCCTTAGCAAGGCGACTTAAAGCCAGCCTATTGTATTGTTCCATTACTTCAATGCCAATATAGCGACGGTTAAAATTGAAGGCAACCTTAGTAGTCTGTCCGCTGCCGTTAAATGGGTCCAGTATAACATCATTTTCATAAGAATACAATTTCATTAGACGATAAGGAATTTCCTCTGGAAAAGGACAAGGGTGATCAATAAATCCAGGAGGAACTGGCGGAACATGCCAGATGGAATTTGCTATTTCTTTTGTCCATTCCTCGTGAGTAGCTGGTAACGTTTCTCCTTTATTTGTTCTTCCGCTGGTAACATCTCCTTTCCGCAACACCAAAACAAATTCATGCATGATATTTGCTCTATAGTATTTTGGATAAGGATTGATGACAAACGAGCCGTACCTGTTGGTTCCACCAGTGACTTTGTGCCATATGATTTCTTCATGAAGGCTCCAGTTACCTGCGGGTTGGACAATTTTTGAGAGTAACATATGAGGGAGTGGCAGAATAGTGCCACTGACTACTTCGTTGCCGATTACAATACAACAATACCCACCCTCTTTAGTTGCCCGATAAATGTAGTTATTGAAAATCTCAGACATGTCATCTAGGTAAGCTGAAGTTCCTATCTTAGTTTTCCCTCTAAAGTACTGCCCCTTACCAGAGACATGCAGATTATAATCAATGGCGTTTCTGTACGGAGGAGAAGTAATAGTTAGTTGAACAGAATCAGCAGGAATTTCTAAAAGGACAATCTTGCAATCTCCTGTGATGATTTGATCTACAAAATTCCTATTGGGGAGCATGATCTTGAATAGGTCATCCACGCATATTCGGCATACTTTAAAATATTGAACTTTCAGATAAAAAGAGATTATCTGCCTCCCTAACATGAAACCTAGCGTTTTTATTTTTCTAGAATATACTCATCAACCTCCATCCCAAAATGGCGGCCGGCTTGTCGTAATATATGGGCCAGGATTTCGTTTCCAACCTTTAGATCTGTTACCGAGACTAATGATCCTTCCTTAGTAACTACTCGTATTGTTTCTGCGTTTTGGAGGATAATACTGCCGTGTTCACCATTTATTTCGGCCTTTATCAAACGCAATGGCCGGGTTTCAATTTTCGATCGTCCTACTACTACCTGCCGCGACACACCTTCCTTGTTAACTACTAGAACCTCGGCACCTGATTCAACTTCAGAGAGATACTTTGTTTTACCGTCAGGCAACAGCGTATAGCAGTAAACCGCTCCCGCATTTACTCTGAACGGACGGGGTGATGTGAATGATGAACCCACAGATTCGTTGTGGATAAGGAAGAGGAAGTTTGCTTTGCTACCGACTAGTAATCCTTCGCCCGTCTTGAGCATCGAGGCTGTGTCTATACATACTCTCTCTCCTGGTCCCACATCCTTAATTTCCACTATTCTAGCAGCTTGAAGTGGAAAGTTGACATTTTCCAAAAATGATCCTAGCTTACTCACCTGATTTTCATCGTTAGTTGTGAAAATCACCCCGTCGGTGCCTAATTCCAATACTGAGAACATCGTTCTTACTTCATCGACACTATTCGCAGTAGTGTAAATTTTTGTACCTGATTTATGCAGCCTGGCAATAATATTCTCCAACGGAATTATTTTCCAATCGGTAGCCTCAATTATTACTAGATCCGGGCCTATAGCTGACGCTGTAACAATCTCATCTAAATCATCATTACTGTACACCTTCTTTGCAAATCCGCAAGACTTATTCAGTACCTTTATTCTCCTTAATTCTTCAATCGTTTCACATATGACGATATCGGCTTGATCCGAAGGATAGATAGTCTTAAAGTCCGTTCCGACAACAAGCCTAGGATCCAGATATAAAAGTTTAACATTGCTTCTTCTCATATTTGAGAGAAAACCATTTATGTCACTGATGGATTTCGTGGGCTTGACCACTAATTCTTTACCCTTGTGCACTACGGAGCACCTCAAATGCCTCGTCATGGCTTACACCTTCTATAATCACCCTGCGCAGCGCACGGACGATGGAAACCGGATTTTCGTGTTGGAAAATATTGCGTCCGAATGTCACTCCTTTTGCACCTGCCTTCATTGCACTTTCACACATTTCTAGGATTTCATAATCAGTATTAATCTTCGGACCCCCTGCTATCACTATGGGTACCGGACATGCCTTTGTGACTTTTCTAAATGAATCAATATCACCAGTGTAAACTGCTTTGACGATGTCAGCTCCGGCCTCTCCACCAATTCTTGCGGCGTGGGCTACGACCTCGACATTGTATGGATCCTTGATATTCTCCCCTCTTGGGTACATCATTGCTACCAATGGAACATTCCACTCCGTGCATTCATCTGAAACAAGTCCCAAATCATGTAACATGTCCGGTTCTTCCTTCGCACCGATGTTGACATGAACCGAAACTGCATCGGCTCCAAGTCTTATAGATTCCCCTACCCTCCCCATCAAGACTTTCTTATTTGGGGATGGACCGAGAGAAGTACTGGCAGACATATGGGCTATCAATCCAATCCCGATTGGTCTCGGCATGGTCCTTATGATACCTTTATTAACTAAAACACAGGTTAGGCCGGCATGTTCGCATTTATAGATCAAACTTAGGGGATCCTCTAGCCCCATAATAGGACCGTTACTTATTCCATGATCCATAGGTATACACAACATCTTTCCATCCTTCAAAATTCGATTTAGTCGAATTTCTCTACCTATGACCATAGGTATCATTTTTGAAACCTATTTAAAAGTGATATGTTTCAGGAACAAATTTGAACCAGAAGATAAGGTAGCAAGGGATAAGTCAGATCTCTCTCTATGCCGAAGTTCCACAGTCGGATACTTGATAGCCATAGGATTCCATTGTTTTTGGGGGCTTCTCTCAGGCGGAGCATTTCGGGAAATAATTTCACGAGTATAGAATAAATGTCTGTCAAATATGGTCCATATCCCAACAGATTCTCGACTTTTCAAACAGATTAATTCGATGGATGCATTGCAGGCAATTCTCTGGGCTTATTTCAAAATGACCTTATCACAACTGAAAGTATTCTAATAGATAATACCATATGTGGTCATCAGGTAATCAATTTTTACATTCGACATCGTTGTTAGTTCATACGTACGCAAGAATATGATGGAGGGAGTCAACTCCTATTTGTTTTCATCAGCTATAATTTTCAGGATGAGAATAACTTATAAAATGAAACAGTCATTATAACTGCATGGGAACAAACAAAAAGAAATCCGGTGCCTCCTCTGAAAGAGCAGGTTCAAATGCAGCTGGAGATAAAAAGAAGGAAGGGGTAGATAATGCCAACAAGATGGAAGATAAGGGGAGACAAAAACAAAAGCTTGCAGTATTCGTGGAGGAGGCCCAGGGTAGGAAGACACTTCAGGGCATGCGGGCTATTACGGCACAAGGATTCGCTAGAGCCTCTGGCGTTAAAGTATCAGTTGCAAACAACTTCATAAGATCGTTAGAATCAAAAGGAGTACTATCTAACGTCGGCGGATATAGTGGCCATAGGGTATACAAGTTGATTAAATAGGAGTGATTGTTTGTTGATGCACTATTCCTAAGCTGATTGAAGAATATGTTGCTCTGATAATACGATCGCTGGATTTGAACTTAAGATTGCCGATTTATGGTAATCAGGTCTCCCGGTACGATTGTCTCTAGCATCTCTAGATGGGTTGTTACCACCCCTAGTGGATTCATTGGTGTGGAAATGGTATCATTTAGAAATACACATATTGAACCGTGAAAAGTCATGAATGCCAAATCACCCCTTTTAAAGTTAGTTCTTTGTTTTTCTCGCCCCAGAGCTAGCTCCGTTTCTATGTATACAAATCTATCTTTGAACTTGTTTGCTCTTCTCTGGATTGGCAATGACTTCAGTATTGCCGAAGAAGTTAGAGGAGAGAGATGACGTACTATGTGGCCTTGGGAAACACCTTTTCCTGAAATTTCAAGAATTACTTTGACCTTCGAAATTGAACCTACATCCATTCTGATTACACTCTAGCACGACAAGAGAATTAATACCAAAATATAAATTAAAACGGCTTAACCGGTATTTACAAAATTCGCAACATTTAATTATATATTTATTATCTTTTGCAGTGTTCTTGGTAGTAAAATCTTCAAGTAAGTCCAATCCCCCCAAGAAGACTACACAACCAAAACAAAAATCTACCAGGGTTACAAACCCTAAACAAAAACCTGCCAAGAAGGCTACTTCGGGCAGGAGCAAAGTAAATTCTCGCAACGCCTCCAAGAGTAGCCCTGTCAAAACCATTGTTGAGAGAAAAACAGATCAGCAAGAACGCTCACAGGAGATTAAGAAAAGTTCTCGTCCAGAAGACGAAGTTGTTACATATACTGAGATTGATTTCCAACTCCGAGAGATAATTCCTAGCGGAAAGCAAGTTTTGGTAGGCCCTCCATCGCTTACGAGATTTGAGAGAGCAAGGATAACAGGGGCGAGGTCATTGCAATTATCATTAGGAGCTCCTGCACTTTTGAAAATTCCGGAGGAAATTAAAGATTCAGTAGCTCTAGCGTCCCTGGAGCTATATGCCAAAGCGCTGCCAATCTCAATTAGAAGAGTTTTACCAAATGGGATGTACCAGGATATACCAGCTAACTGGTTAAAGTAAGTCCACAGCAGCAGATACCGTAGATATTATCCCTTGGCCTCATTATGAATTATTTCACTTACATTAGTCGAAAAACCGACTCGATACTATGTATGCGGAAATGATATCTTGTGCCATCAAGTGTAACACTTAAATTCCTATTTTAGAAATTGTTTTTGGGTTAAAAATTCCTACACTAGAGAAATTGTATAGTGGCTATAAGGCCAAACTGATGCTTGATGACGGAAGTTCATATCCAGGCATCGGATTTGGATATCCTTATGATAATGCGGGTGAGGTGGTTTTTAATACGGGTATGGTAGGGTATACAGAAACATTAACTGATCCATCATACAGGGGGCAAATCGTATGTATAACCTATCCACTTATCGGGAATTACGGGGTCCCTAGCAAGAAGATACTGGATTCCTACGGCCTTCCAAAATACTTCGAATCGGACAGGATTCAAGTGAAGGGACTACTGATTCATAGGTTATCGAGCGTCGCTAGTCATTGGGCCTGTATCAAAACTCTGGATCAGTGGCTTTACGAGGAAAGAATTCCGGGAATCTTTGGAATCGATACAAGAGACCTAACGAAGAAATTGAGAGCTAGAGGAGTGATGATGGGGGCAATATCTGTATCCGAAAATCGGTTAACTGATGACTCGCGATTATCAGAGCTGATGGATATCGAAAGGTATGAGGGCAGAAATTTTATGGCCGAGGTATCGGTGCGTAATGCTCGTCAGTATGGAGATATAATGGATAACTGCATTGTGATTTTAGATACTGGAACAAAATATAGCATAATACGAAACATCATAAAGTCTGGATATAGAGCCGTTATACTACCTTGGGACTCTTCTATAGAGGAGATTATGAAATATGAACCTGCAGGTGTTATAATTAGCAACGGACCAGGCGATCCCACACATTGTCCAGAGACAATTAAGACAGCAGCCAAGTTGATCGATAGTTCCACTCCAACACTTGGCATATGTCTGGGAAATCAGATATTGGCTCTTGCCGCGGGCGCGAAAACCTATAAATTGAAATTTGGGCATAGGGCACAAAATAAACCTTGTAAGGATTTAAACAATGGTCAAACCTATATCACATCCCAGAATCACGGGTATGGAATTGACCCGGAGAGCCTAAAAGGGAGTGGATTTCGAGAATGGTTTTCAAACATTGACGATACTACTGTAGAAGGTATAGAACATGAAAAAAAACCAATTATTGCAGTTCAATTTCATCCCGAGGCTTCTCCAGGACCTTACGACTGCACATTTGTGTTTGATAGGTTTAAGAAATTGATAGAGAACAGCGACAAATATGTAGAGAAAGATGGTCTGAAACAAACAAATAATGATGGCAAATTGTACGGAGGAAAAATTGCCCAAGCATGATACAATAAGAAAAGTTCTTGTTATTGGAAGCGGCGCGATTAAGATCGGAGAAGCGGGCGAAAGTCAGTAAGTCTGACCGTCAATTTGACTACTCCGGTTCACAGTGCCTTAAAGCATTAAGAGAAGATAATGTAAGAAGCGTTCTAATTAATCCCAACATTGCTACAATCCAAACCGACAGCAGATTTGCCGATAGAGTGTACATACTGCCTATCAATGCGATGTATGTTCAAAAGGTTATAGAAAAAGAGAGACCTGATTCTATCATGTTGAGTTTCGGGGGACAGACTGCACTCAACTGTGGAGTGTCTCTGGAGGGAGAAGGGATCCTAGCTAAATATGGAATAAGGGTCCTAGGTACACAAATAGATAGCATCAGAATTACAGAGGACAGGAAGCTATTCAAGGAGGCAATGCAGAAAAGTGACGTTCCTGTTCTGCCTAGTGCTCCGGCATATTCTCTAACAGAGGCCAGGGAAATTGCTAAGGAAATAGGATTTCCAGTTATTATTCGTGTCGCCTACACCCTTGGGGGAAAAGGCGGTGGCGTCGCCTACAATGAATACGAATTAGAGGAAATTGTGCAGCGTGGATTGACCCTCAGTGTAGTCCGTCAGGTCTTAGTTGAAAAATATGTTGGAAGCTGGAAGCAGATCGAGTACGAAATAATGCGTGACAGCCATGGAAATAATGCAGTTGTTTGCAATATGGAAAATGTCTTAGCAATGCGAGTTCACACAGGAGATAACATTGTAGTTACGCCATCTCAAACTCTCAACAATATCGAATATCATAAACTCCGCTCTGCGGCACAGAGTGCTGCTTCTCAGTGTAATATAATCGGAGAATGCAATATTCAGTTTGGTCTAGATCCGACTTCTGAAAAATATTGTGCCATTGAAATCAATGCTAGACTTTCGAGATCATCTGCTCTAGCTAGTAAAGCTACTGGATACCCACTTGCATACATGGCTGCAAAGATTGGTCTTGGGTATGCTTTACCAGAGCTGGTTAACACAATAACTAAAGTTACTACTGCTTGCTTTGAGCCCTCTCTTGATTATATTACTTTGAAAATGCCCCGATGGGATTTTCAGAAATTTGAGCGTGTTAAGCGGAGGCTAGGGAGTACAATGAAATCAGTGGGAGAGGTAATGGCTATTGGCCGAAATTTTGAAGAGGTAATTCAGAAGGCAATTAGAATGTGCGATATTGATAAGGATGGATTAACGTCATGTCTGGACAACAATGAAATTTACACCCCTGATGAAATTGAAAAAATTGAACAATCCCTTCTTCAACCAGATGATGAAATAATGTTTACGGTTGTTCGAGCATTGAGAGCAGGAATTGATATTCATAGAATAAACCAGTTATCCCACATTGATCCATGGTTCCTTCTATGTATAAATAATATCGTAAAAATGGAAAATCGGTTACACACTGAAGATTTTGATGAATCCTTGATCTTGGAGGCAAAAAAAACAGGTTTCTCTGATAAACAAATTGCAAGTTGTATGAACATTGCTGAGATGCAGGTAAGAAGCTTGAGAGACAAATTTGGAATAAGACCAGTGATTAAGCAGATAGATACACTTGCTGCTGAATGGCCCGCGAAAACTAATTATCTCTACATGACCTATGACGGCGATGGTGACGATGTCGAATTCGACAAAGTGGAAAAGAGTACGATAGTTCTTGGGGCTGGTCCTTATAGGATAGGAAGCAGCGTGGAATTTGATTGGGCTACCGTTAACATGGTATGGAGCTTAAAAGAAAATGGGGTCGAGAATGTATCGGTAATTAATTGTAACCCAGAAACTGTTTCAACTGATTATGATGTCTCGGATCGGCTCTATTTTGAAGAGTTAACTTTTGAGCGGGTGCTGGATATATACGAAAGGGAGAAGGCATGCGGGATTGTTACGTGTGTTGGAGGACAGGTAGCAAATAATCTAACGCCTAAATTATCAAAAGCAAAAGTAAAAATCGTTGGAACGAGTAGCGAAGATGTAGATAGGGCAGAAGATCGTGTTAAATTTGGAAAACTTTTAGATACATTAAATATCAAGCAGCCCGCATGGAAAAGATTTTCGGATGTAACAGAAGCAAAGAAATTTGCCAAAAGAGTAGGATATCCGGTTCTGGTTAGGCCTTCGTATGTTCTTAGTGGCGCAGCTATGAAGGTTGTCTGGGCAGAGCACCAATTCGAACAGTTCTTGACTACTGCAACAAGTATTAGCACCGAACATCCGGTTGTAATAAGCAAATTCATTCAAGATGCGGCGGAAGTAGAAGTAGATGCTGTGTCAGGAAAGAAGACTGTCATAATCGGATCAATCATAGAACACATAGACAATGCTGGGATTCATTCTGGTGACGCGATAATGTGTATTCCTCCGTGGAGGCAAGACAGAAAGACTCTGGAAACTATTAAAGAATATTCGTTTAAAATAGGACAGGCCCTCAATATCAAAGGACCATACAACATTCAATATTTGGTGAAGAATGAAGAAGTATTTGTCATCGAAGCCAATGTACGAGCTTCAAGATCCATGCCTTTCGTTTCAAAGTTTATCGAAGCTAACTTGATAGGCCTCTCAGCAAGAGCTATGATGGGCAGAGATCTTCCTGATTCCGCCAAAGACTTATGGTGGAAGACCACAGGTTTTGGGATTAAAGTTCCCCAATTTTCGTTCATGCAGTTAGAAGGTGCAGATATTGTACTCGGGGTCGAGATGCATTCTACTGGAGAGGTCGCCTGCTTTGGAAACAGCTTTTATGACGCCCTTTCTAAGGCCTATTTGGCAGCAGGATACTCGCTTCCACAGGCGGGATCGGCACTAATCAGTGTTGGAGGACAGAAAAATAAGGTTAGGCTTCGCTATCTAATTTCTCTCATATCATCGTTAGGATATCAAATTATGGCAACCGAACACACCGCCGAATTCTTAGAATCGAACCTTGTAAGACCAGTGCAAAAAGTCTACAAAATCAGCGAACCTGACAGAAAACCCAACATTGCCGACTTATTATTCGAGCGGAAAATTGACTTTATAATTAATATCCCTTCTACGTCGACAATCGAAAAGTATGTTGGAATGCTTTATGACGAGTATTTGATAAGGAGAAAGGCTGTCGAAATGGGTGTCCCTGTATTAACTACTATAGAAAGTGCAACCTCATTTGCAAAAACACTTGAGTGGCTTGCTTCGTCACAACCAACAATAGACTACCTAAAACCATATAAAAGACTAGGATGATTTGGCTTTCCTTGGAAGATTAAATGGCATATCTTCTTCCAGACAGGATAAATCGGCGACTACGGCACCATCAAGTGTCAATAGTTGCATCTCTTCAATGGCACGATATTTTACGATACGTTCAATTATTGGCGGCATCGTTTTCCACATATTGTAGCGAAGAGGTGAATTATGATTATCATGAAAAGAGGGCATTATTATTATTTCCAAATAGCCAACTCCATCTGAAAAAACCGCTTGCTTTCTAACCTTCATATATATCCATATTCTTTGTCCATTTACAATGTTATTAGGTCTTAGAAAGATAGGATGAATGTGCCCCATTATTATCCTCCTAACAGAGGATCTGGTGGCAGATGGCATTGTGTGTCCGTGAATTAAGAGTATATCTCCTAAAACCATACCACCTGAAGAAATTAAATTGACATTATCTGGCGTGACATATTTCATGAAACTATCATGATTACCCGGTATAAGATATACCTCTGAGTGTTGCGAAATTGATGTAAGAATCACAGGTATAATGTCCATCTCTATTTGAGTTATTTTCGAAATACTTGATTTGAGATCTCCGAGTAATATTATCCCATCCGCCTTCGTTAATTCAACTAATTTATGGAAACGGTTGCTTATACTCTCAATATGAACCTTGGCACTCAGAGTAACTCCATTCATTTTTCCGTAGGTTTCAGATCCTATATGAAGGTCAGCTGCCACAATAAATTTTCTATGTTGTTTTTTTAGATTACCATCTATTAGTAACACAGGCTCTAAACTGAGCGGTAGAACCTTAAACATAGTTGTGGGGTCGGGGAACCTCTTCGGCCTTCAACACTATTTTTCTCGTATCTGATTCAGCTTGCAATTTCTCTGCAATTTCTAGCTCTTTCGAATTTAATCTGCAACATTACTGCTTCATAAGAACTGCGTTAATACACCCATCTTGTCCGGGCCTTGAGACCACTTTTGCCATACCAGACTCTGTCTCCAGCAACGCTCCCTTGCTAATAACTCCTCTTCTTTCGTAGTCCCTATTGGCAGGATTCTTAACTACTTGTAAAATTTTGGAATTCGTTATTTTCTTCGAAACAGGGTCAGCAATGTTTACAAATGTTCCAAATTTCAATGCCGTCTTCCTGTTATTACCTCTAGTACGCCTCGTTTTCATATAATTGTCACCTAATACTGCTTCATTGGGATACCTATCGATTTCGTACTTACGTCTCCCCCTCATAGCGACTTTGCGCCCGCCCGTATATTTCCGCTTAGATAGGTTTTCTATTGATTTACGCATGGAAATCGAAAGACCTCTTCGTTATTATTAATGCTTCTGTATGTCATTGTAGAATTTAGCTTTTAGTACTTAACAGATTTCCCTTCAATGCGTTAACGTCTTGTATACCAAAATAATCTTGAAATTTCTTACTAGTCTTGAAAATTTTAAGTCTTCCCACTTTTTCGTATTGGATAAAGCCAACACGTTCGAGTTCTTTTAGATGAGAATAAACTTGACTTCCCCTGATTTGAACAAGTCTTCTTGAAAGAACTGGTTGTTCATAAGTTACGTACGACAAGGTCTTGAGTGCACCTCCAGAGACCATAGGCTGATTTGCAAATTTTCTAATAATAGGAGTGTATTGAGACTTCAACTGAAATACAAAAGTCCCGTCCTCTAGATGTGCAATTTCTAGAGCTTTAAAAACGGTTCTTGTTTTTTCCATCAAGTCAGAAATCATCTTTAAAGTGTTATCCCTAGAATTTGTCCCACTTGCTTTAACAAGCTCATCTACTGTTAGTGGTCTTCCGGCCGAATAGAGAGCTGCCTCTATTCTAGCGCTATTTTCATTGTGGGTGAACACTTGGTTACGCAAGAACCCTTCGGTGATATAAACTGAATTTCAATTCTGGATTACCTATTTGTAAGGATTAGTTTTATGTCATCACCTTCTTCTCTTTGCTCTATATCAAGTAGATTGCTCATGCTCAAATAAAGAACCGCTATAAATGTTCTAACTATTTCTATGGGTTGTAGACCTGCAATTAGTTCCTTGAAATATTTTGATCCGTCAATTTTTAGGGAATCCAAAATTTGGTTTTGATATTGTTTCAATATCTCCTCGAGTTTCGTCAAATATTGATTAAAATCGAATGTGGGGTTAGCTTCCAAATCAATCTGTTTCTTCTTCGGCCTTGGATTCCTTAGTTCACTGATCATATTTTCTAAGACGTGCAATAAATCAGTTAAAGAGACAGGATAAGTTGATTCAAATCTAAAGGGGACTTCAATTGACTTAAGCTCTGGGATGGTGTCATGTTCCTTTGGGAATTCTGGACTTTTATGCTGCATCGCTATTTTCTGAAGGTCGAAAATACTCTCTACTTTTATTCTATGAATTATTGCTGCTGACAAAGCTGCAATTCCACAAAGCCTCAAATCCTTGCTGTCGGCCCGGCTAATAATTTCAAGAAGCATTTCCAAAAGAGTCGTGATATTTATATTCCATATATCTTTCTTGTTAACAAAGTTTGGATTGAATAGGAGATTCAATGGCGGTGTGGCAATGAGTTTATTCGCATCATTCTCTACTGGTCTCGACAATACCTTGTGCTAATTATTATCTGACTAATATAGTAGCCTAGTACCGAATATTAGACTTGTAACTCAAAATTTGCTCCGGTAACCGAAATTCAATTGCGAAGTAAGATCTTGAATTCTTACGATATGGTTTTGATTTAATTTCGAATCTAAAGAGTCTTGAATGCTTGATTTGGAAATTGCTATCGTTAGATTTGCAAAGCATCTCGATGTTATTCATGTGGACATTTCCGTTTATCATAGTTACTTTGTTGGACGACCCAAATTATCTTTGTATTGAGCCCAACAAGTGATCGCTAAGCATTTTTCGTCTGAATGTTAAGGCCCTGTGAATTAAGTGCGGATTAATTTAAATAACGTAATATTGCAACATAGCTAAGATTGCAGCAGAGTAAGGTTCGTGTAGAGAGAAAATTTGTTCTATTTCTTATTCATACACCATTTGGCTTAAATTTTTTCGATAGGATAGCAAGGACTAAAGCCGCCCGAATTTACTCTGAATTCAGTACTTATCTCATGCCATTAATTACGGCATTGGCTATAGTTCTTTTTTTTATCGGCCTAACAAGTATGCTATCAAATCCTGCAGCAAGAGAGGGGGTACGGGACATCGGACCACAAGCCAATTTGTTGATACCGGGTCTAAATCCATTACTCCCTTGGACATATGGGTGGATTGCACTCGTAGTTACGATAGTTATTCACGAAGTCGGGCATGGTATAGTAGCTAGGGTTTATGATGCTAAAGTGGAATCCACTGGATTGGTACTGTTACTGATATTTCCGATTGGTGCGTTCGTAAACATTCAGAGAGAAGAATTAGAAAAAACTCCTCTCCGACGCAAATGTTCAATCTTGACGGCAGGCCCACTCAATAACATGATACTAGCGGTGGCGTCATTAATAGCGCTCTATTTTGTTGTATCTAATCTCAGTCCATTGCCTGGATTTGACGAAACCTCTAGCGTAATGGTTGGAGAGGTTCGGTCCGGTTCACTCGCTGAACAGATGGGGATTACACAAAGATCGACAATACAATCCATAGATGGAAAAGAAATAACTAATCTAAACGACGTAGGGGATGTCCTTCGTTCAAGTGAGGGAGAGACTATAGATGTCATATGGAAGGATGGCAAAGGTAACGTTTTAACTAAATCTGGACAAAACGAGAACGGTTTGTTGGGAGTCACTATCATCTCAGTAGGATCTCCTTCTGAGACGCTAGATAATTACAAGAAAGCTTTTCTAGATCCTAGGGGATATCTCTTTTTGCTTACTCCCCCTACCTTAGAGGGACCTTTTCCTGTACCGTACTCCGACTCGATGGCATCAAAATATGAGTCAGGTTTATTTGGATCATATTTTCCAGTGGTTTCTAATCTATTATTCTGGTTATGGTTTATCAATTTTAATGTTGGGATATTCAATGCACTTCCTATCGGCCCTTTTGATGGCGGACAGATGTATGGTTCTCTTATCGAGAACAAGTTGAAATCAATGGGAACAAAACTTAATCCGTCGACCGTTACTAGTGCTATAACTTTTATATTTATCGTCATAGTGATTATGCTCGTTTTTGGACCATATTTATTAAGATAGAAAGACAAAACAGATAGTGAAATGAAGAGACTATTAGTATACTCATATTAGGAACAATAATGAATGACATTTTTTTTGGTTATGAGACATTGAAAGTTATTTTCGGCTACTTTGAATATTAAAACTCGTATCAATATCCGACTCTCTCACAATACTCAATTTTCTAGAAAACAACATCGAGGACATGCCTTTCAATCATCTTAATTGAATTTCGTCCGGCATGAGAAAAGTATGTTATGATGATGCATTAGACGAGATTTCTCAAACGGCATATCTACTCATTTAAATCAATATCTTAAAAAATAACTTCCAGCAATACACGTCATTGTTGTCAGTCGATATTACTAATATAGAAAAAATTCTTGGCTCAGAACTGAAGCTTTCAGCCAATGAGTCCAGAACCTTTCTTCTCATAGTGAAAAACGGTAAGATGACGCCAAGACGAATACACGATGCCTTACAGATAACTTTGCCAGACGCTCGAAGAGCTGCTGATTCCTTGGTGAATAAGGGTATGCTGATTGAAGTATCCCCCACCGAATATGAATCGCTGCATCCAAGGTTTGCTGCATCAAACAGATACAAAATCCTCTGCGAAGAGGAGAATATTGAATTTAAGAAGAATATTAAAATAGATAACATTGGGCTAATATTAGAAGGTCATTATGAAAATGCAAGGACTAAATAATCTCGACCAATCGATAACTGCATTGTAAGTAATTATGCCAGAAAGCGAAAGTAATGATAAAATAGTCTATTTTGGAGTGATTAATATAAACGAAAATCAGAAGACTATTGGCGCGGTAGATATATGGCGTAGTGCAATAACTAAGGAATTATTTTGTGAAGAAAAAAGGCTAGGGATATTAGATATAGTCGAGTTTATAGGTATGCCCAAGATAGAAGAAGGGAAAAAGTGGGCAGTGGCAATTAGCAGAAAAATCGATGGAAAAAATCGATGGAAACTGATTAAGTTGATGAACCACGGAAAATTACAGTTTTTAGCCCCTGAAGATAAGACCATTACGGTCACAATAGAGGACTTTAGGATTATTGATCCAGAATGGTGGTCGTTTCTCGTAGAAAAAAATGTAAATCGCAGTATTGAAATAACTGAGGAATCAAATGTAAGATGACCTCTGCATTCAACGGCGATCAAGACGGAGTATCAATTGGCGTTTACGTTAAAAATGTAGCCGGTACAGAAATTGCAAGCAAGCTATCTGGTTACTTTGTCATTAACGGTGAGCGAACATTTAGATTCCGCGCAATTGGATTTGGTAGGATAGGAGGACACAACATTAGTCTATCCATTTCGAAGAAGACAATTGATGCTATAAAGAAAATGCAGATGGATCCAGAGTTGGTGGTGTTGAAAATTCAAAGAAAGCTGGTTGAGGGAGATATTTCGATAATGGATTCCCATGAAACATGAAATTAATGGGTTTGATTGTTTATATGACGGCACCGTCTAATGCCGTAGAACAATTACACATGTCTCGCTTCGAAGGTATATCTGTAACCAGCTCTAATACTACTTTTTTTGTTCTTTCCGTGTTCTTACGCAATAATTCTAATACAGCTTTAGTGTTAACAGGTGATTCTGACCACGCATCATAGTCTGTAATCATGGCAATTGAGACATAACATAGTTGTGCTTCTCTTGCAAGTACGCATTCCGGTACAAGAGTCATTCCGATTATGTCGGCCTTTAGAGTGTCCTTGAAAAATAGCGATTCAGCTCTTGTAGAAAATCGAGGTCCTTCTATGCAAAGATATGTTCCATTTCCATGGACTTTATAATTCAATTTCTTAATACTTGATATTGCGGTTTGTCTTAATTCCGGACAGAAAGGATCCGCCATCGATATATGACAAATTCGTCCGCTATCGAAATACGTGTAGTCCCTCTTTTTTGTAAAATCAATAAACTGATCTGATACCACAATATCACCAGGCCTAAGCTCTTCGCTCAAGCTCCCTACAACTGAAGGAGATAGAATTCTGGTTACTCCTAGTTCTCTTAGAGCCCAAATATTAGCACGGCTGTTTATCCTATGAGGAGGGATCACATGCTTTCTACCGTGTCTCGGAATAAATGCAACCTGCGTTCCTGAATATTCTCCAAGAGTTACTAAATCAGAGGTTTCCCCGTAGGGAGTATCAACCTTAACCTCATTGGTATTCTTGAAAAAATTAGGGTCATAAAATCCAGTGCCTCCAATGATTCCAATCTCTGCACGATATTTCTTTGACATTATTCGTATACTACCAAGGAGTGAACTTCGTATCCCAGTTGCCTGATCTTGCTCGAACCACCAACGCTTGCCAATTCAATAACAAATGCAAATCCAATGACCTTCCCTCCCAATTGTGTTACCAGTCGCTCTGCTGCTATAGCAGTTCCCCCGGTTGCGACAAGATCATCGGCAATTAGAACTCTTTGGCCTTTCCTAATTGAATCCTTTTGAATCTCCATTGTAGAATTACCATACTCAATTTCATACGATTGCCTTAGAGTTTGTCCTGGAAGCTTTCCAGCTTTCCGAACTAAGACTAGTCCTTTACCAGTTGCCAATGCCAATACTGTCGCGATAACAAATCCTCTAGATTCAATCCCAACAATACAATCTATACTGGACTTGGGTATCCGGCGACAAAATTCTTCAGATACGTAATCCATTGCAGTGTGGTCGCCGAAAACTGGATTTATGTCTCTAAACAAGATGCCACTCTTAGGAAAGTCAGGAAAAGTCTTGATTATCTTGGTTAAGTCTAAACCCTTTGTGCTCAATATTAATCAAGGGGTGTTAGGTCATAAAAAGGATTATGAATAATGCATCTACATTTGGTAGTGGAAGATGCCAAGACTTGATCTCGGTCATTTCCCTTCCCCATTGTAAATCTTGATATTCTAAAATGTGACTAATCAACTTTCAATAATTCTTCAATCACAGAGTAGGGCTCTAACGGTAAAGGACATACTTTTAGGCACAAAATTTAATACAAGAATAATTTAAAAATTAAAGTTGTAGGCT
>Ga0193741_1000020_pt1 | contig 45169 bp, 40 predicted proteins | sample L2s2metaG_FD_143059 | JGI IMG/M metagenome (GOLD analysis project Ga0193741, IMG submission 143059) | Soil microbial communities from a riparian zone of the East river system, Colorado, United States - L2s2 | ecosystem: Environmental > Terrestrial > Soil > Riparian zone | place: USA: East River...
TCCTGATATGGCAAAAAAAAAGGACCGTTAAAAAACTTTTATAATAATTATATTAATTATTCAAATGTAAGACATTATTCTACAAAAGTGAATCATAATGATTTAGGTTCATATTTAGCAGGTTTATATGAAGGTGATGGTCATATTTGAATACAAAAAACATTTTCAGGAAAAAATCATAATCCTAGATTTTGTATTACTTTTGGTTTAAAAAATGAACCTTTAGCAAAAAAATTACTAGAAATTCTTGAAGTAGGATTTATAAGATATAAAAATAGTGATAATGCTTGTGTAATAGTTATATCATCAGTAGCAGGTTTAAAAAAAATAGTTTCTTTAATTAATGGAAAACTTAGAACTCCTAAAATAGGACAATTAGAAGCATTAATAAATTGATTAAATAAAAACCATAATGCTAATATATTATTATTACCTCTTTGTGAAAGTTCTTTATTATCTGATGCATGATTAAGTGGATTTGTAGATGCAGATGGTAGTTTTTCAGTACAGTATACTAAAAAAGAAAATGCTTTAAAAAGAAAAATATCATGTAGATTAAGAATTGAACAAAGAATGATTGACCCTTCATCAAAAAATAGCTATTATAATATTTTAAATAAAATAGCAACATTTTTATTATGTAATTTATTAACTAGAAAACAGAATTCAACAGATAACACATATTATACTTTAACTGCTTCTAGTTTAGAATCTATAAAAATAATTATAAATTATTTTAATAAATATCCTTTATATTCAAGTAAATATCTAGATTATAAAGATTGAGAGATTGTTGCAAAATTAAGATTAAATAATGAACATTATACAGAAAATGGAATATCTAAAGTTGAATTAACTAAAAATTCAATGAATAATAGTAGAACATTTTTTAATTGAAATCATTTAAATAATTTACCTAAGAATTAATTATAATAATATTATAAAAGTTTAAAGAGGGAATGCCGTTAAAAGGTGTAAATCTTTTAATAATTACTTCACTATTTGCATAGAATTCCTCGAAGAAGGAATCGTATTTTCCAGTTAACAGATTTTATAGACAATTTATTGAAAAAAGTTGTTATATCGACTGAATAAATAGTAAAACATATAAATACATGGGGAGAATATGCAAGAAACCAAAGAATTAAAAAATTCGAGTAGGTTCTTCAGAGACTATACGCGAAGCACCCCTAAAATGGGGTTGAATACATAGTCCATTGAGGTAAGAAATTACTGCAGTAATACTTAGTAAAATAAAATCTAAGTATTTAATAGATTCCCTAGATTAAATAATATTAGTTTTTGATTATTAATACCTAGTTTATTATTATTTGTATTTTCTGCTATAATTGAGAATGGTGTAGGTACAGGATGAACTCTTTATCCACCATTAGCAAGTATACAAAGTCATAGTGGGCCTGGTGTAGATTTAGCTATATTTGGTTTACATTTGGCTGGTGTTAGTAGTTTATTAGGTGCTATAAATTTTATTTCTACTATAATTAATATGAGATGTCCTGGTATACGATTACATAAATATATAACAGTTTTATGCTAATTTGTGTAAAAGAGCCAAATTCCGGGGAAGCCCTAAAGCTTTAGTAACCAAAGAAATAAAGGAAACTTTATATCTGGCCTAATTAATGTCTTAGGGTATGGTAACATCACTAAAGATGAAGAAAACTGAAATGGGTAATCGCGGATCTAAATCAGATAATTAAAATTATCTGTAAAAGAGCAACGAGTAGATGGTTCTTCAGTATATAATACTGTAAGGTGTACTCTAGTCGCCGGGAAAGCCGGTTATGGAGTGAAACTTTGTACATTTCAAGATTATATTATTTAATATTTAATAAGTATCTTACTAAGTAACTTATTAGGTTTAATTAATCTTTTGTGTATAGAGATTCAATCCTCTAAATTTATATATAATTAGGTTAAATATTAATTAAATATTTAAATAAATTTATATAAATGAATAACACGAAATATACTACTATAAATACTCTAAATAATCTTAACCCTTATTTTATCACAGGTTTTTGTGATGCTGAAGCTTGTTTTACTACAAATATTAGTAATAACCCTAGATATACTTTAGGTTGAGGTGTAAAAATAGTTTTTAGTATTCATTTGCATTCTAAAGATTTAGAAAATTTAAATTTAATTCAACGTTTCTTTGGTGTAGGTAGTGTAACTTTACACGGAGATTCAGCGATGTACCAAGTTACAAAACTAAATGATTTAGCTTATATAATTGAACACTTTAATAACTATCCACTAAAGACTCAAAAGTATGCAGATTTTTTATTATTTAAAATAGCTTATGATATTGTAAAGAATAAAGAACATCTTACTGAAGTAGGTTTACGTAAACTTATTAGTATAAGAGCTTCTATAAATAAAGGTTTATCTGAAAAATTAAAGATTGCTTTTTCTAATATTACTCCTACAACAAGACCTAAAGTACCAAAAACAAATTTAGAATCAAATATACCTGAAATTAAACATTGAATGGCTGGATTTGTCTCAGGTGAAGGTTGTTTCTTTATTAAAATAAGCAAATCTAAAACACATAAATTAGGTATGAGCGTTGCTTTGAATTTTTTTGTAACTCAAAATATACGTGATGCTTATTTATTGGAAAGCTTTGTACAAGTTTTTGGTTGTGGTGATTTTTCTATTGTAGAAAAATCTAGTATTGGTACTTATACTGTGCGAAATTTTTCTCATATAATAGATAAGGTTATACCTTTTTTTGAGGAATATCCTATATTAGGTACAAAAGCTAAAGATTTTGAGGACTTTAAAGAAACATCCATTCTTATTAATTCTAAGGCTCATCTAACTAAAGAAGGGTTAGATAAAATTTTTTTTATTAAATCAAGAATGAATTTTAAGAGAATTTAGAATAAATAGTATATAATTAATATATATGAAGACTTCTGTTTGAATTATTTTGTATTTTTTTTATAAATAAAGATGTTATATAAAAGTATAAAATAATAAAAAGATATGTAAGTATTTATATCTTATAGGATTGAAAATAGCTTCATATTAAAGTTACTACATTAATATAAATGATTCTCATTTTATTAGTACATAACCTTAATAATTTATGTAAAGTATTTAATAAATGTTTATCATATATGTAGACGAAATTAGCTTTATTTGGTTGAGCTGTAGTTATAACAGCTGTATTATTATTATTATCTTTACCTGTATTAGCTGGTACATATGATTATATGTTAGGTGAGAATAATAATAATATTATATTATAAAAAATTAAAAAAAAAAAAATGAAAAATTTAGTTAGATTTTTAAAATATAGATTTAATTTAGCCTATTTCAATATTTTCCTTTATAAATTATGTTCAATAGAAAAAATAATTTTTTGGTTTTCTGTTCTTTCTTTAATATTATATATTAAGTTTCAATGAGGATTTATGATATTATCTGAAGAAGATTTGGGTAAATTAATAGAAACTATTAAAGGAGTTAAAGATGTAGTAAATAATGCTATTCTTTATGTTTCAAGTAATAGTAATGATATATCAAGTAATAGTAACGATATTTTAGGTAATAGTAACAATGTTTCAGGTAATAATATTTTAGATAATACTAATGGTTCTGCAGGTAATACTAATGGTTCTTCAAGTAATACTAATGGTGCTTCAAGTAATACTAATAATGCTTCAGGTAATACTAGCAATGCTCCAGATAATACTAATGATGCTTATAGTCCTAATATTCAGGTAATTCTTCCAGATGTTATGACATTTGGGGAAATACAGGCTATTAGTGAAGCAGCTGGTTCATGAGAATTAGGTATAGCGATAATAACTTCAGGAGGTATTATAAATGGTATTACATATATACCAAATAGACTTATAAATGTTCAGGATGAAGGTAATAATAACGATGATACTATAAATGATAATAATGATGATACTGTAAATGATGATACTATTGATAATTCTAATAATAATAGCTTTTCTTCTGCTAATTCTATTATAGAAGAGGGGGATACTGTAGATAATATAATAAATTATATTTATTTTAATTTATTTGTATTTGTTTGTATATTAATATTAATAATTTTATTAATATATATGTATAAAAAATATTCATATATAATTTTAATTTATTTAATCAAATTTAATAATAATTTTGTATATATAATTTATAGTTTATTAAATTATATAGGTGTAATATATATGTATCAATATTTTAAAAGTTATTATAACAATACAAATGATGTAGAACTACTTAATAAATTTTTATTTAATAATTATATATTCTTATCATTATATATTTGTTTATATATAAATTATAATATAATTAGGAATAAATGGGATTTAGGTTCTGAGAACAAAATATTTAATAAAATATTTTATTTTTATAAATATTTATTCATCCGAAAGTAAAACAAATAAAGCTTTAGTGTAAAACGATTGTTTTGTAATTAGATTAAGAATTTTTAGCTACTTTATTTATATAAAATATATTTAAATAGTGTTTAATCTATATTAATTGTGCCAGCATTAAATTGGGCTAATTGCTGAAAACTGTTAAATTGAGTATTTAAGACAATCAGCAGTAAACCATCCATTTTTAATAATTGATGATATATTCAGAGACTATACGCCCTTGTTTATTTGTTTTTTTAATTTCCCTTGATTTCCTTTACTATATTTAATATTTTTTTTAATAACTTTTTAATATATAACAAATTATATAATAAATTTTTATATTATTTAACTTATTTAATAGAGCTATAGGATACAATATTAGCACAAGACATAAATACGAATAATTGTCTTAATTAACCTAGGATACGTGTTGTTTTCATTTGCTTTTAATATTATAAATAATTATCTGAATGCTTATAAATATATTACCTTTGGATGATACTTCTAGATTGTCGAAATTTATTGAAGCTAAATGAACCTAAGTATAAAGAAACAAAGTAAATAAAACAAAATTTTATAGTACAAAATTATAACTGTTAACTACAAAGTAATTTTGTTTTATAAAGTTATCCTAATAAATTTTATTTATTTAATAGTAAATATTTAAATTATTTAGATTTAGTAAAAATAGTAAAAAATTTAAAATAAATAAATTTAAAATAAAATATGGATTATGTTAAAAAAAAATGAATAATTAAAAAATACTATGAGATCATTTAGGTAAATTTTATAACTATATAAATAATATATAGTCCAAACATATATGTGAATATATGAATACTTACATTAAATATTTAAAAATATTTAATATTTTTAATAACCTAAGATTTATTCTTGTAAGTAAATAAAATAGGCAATAACAATGTTATTAACAGATAGAAATTTTAATACATCTTTCTTTGAATTGGCTGGAGGTGGAGATCCAATATTATTTCAACATCTTTTCTGATTTTTTGGTCATCCTGAAGTTTATATTTTAATAGTACCTGGTTTTGGTATAATTAGTACTGTAGTTTCAGCTAGTTCAAGTAAAAATATATTTGGATATCTTGGTATGGTTTATGCTATGATGTCTATAGGTGTATTAGGTTTTGTTGTTTGAAGTCACCATATGTATACAGTCGGTTTAGATGTGGATACGAGAGCTTATTTTACAGCTGCAACTTTAATTATAGCAGTTCCCACAGGAATTAAAATATTTAGCTGATTAGCTACTTGTTACGGAGGATCTTTACATTTAACACCTGCTATGTTATTTGCTTTAGGTTTTATTGTTATGTTCACTATTGGTGGATTAAGTGGAATTGTTTTAGCTAATGCTTCACTTGATATTGCTTTCCATGATACCTATTACGTAGTCGCTCATTTCCATTACGTTTTATCTATGGGTGCTGTATTTGCATTATTTAGTGGTTGATATTTTTGAATACCTAAATTATTAGGTTTATCTTATAATATATTAGCTGGTAAAGTTCATTTTTGAATTTTATTCATTGGAGTTAATCTTACTTTCTTCCCTCAACATTTCTTAGGTCAAATGTAGGCCCTATAAAAAATAAAATTTTATAAGTATATCACTGTATGCTGGAAAATTTTATTTAGTATTTAAAGTAATCAGCAGGAAAGTTCGTCTAGGGCGAATATTCCCCAGAGACTATACGTGATATATCTTTAGCATTAAAGATAAAAATATAGTCCAAACAATATAAAAATATATTGATAATTTCAATTATTTGCTAAAATTTTTAAATAAGAAATATAGTTCTAATATTAATAATTCTAATAATAATTCAAATAATGAGTCATATAATAATGGTTCTAATAATAAATCTCCTAATAATGAATTACCTAATAATGATTCTGATAATAAGGATGATAAATTAATTACTATTAAAATTGAAAAATCTTTTAAAAAATTATATCCCTTAAATATAAATAATTTACTATCTAAACCTGTTGTGGTATTTTATAATGCTTTATTAAATAGAAATGATATTATAAAAAATTATAAAAATATATCAGGTATTTATCTTTTACATAATTCAGTAAATGGTAAACAATATATAGGTAGTGGTTATAATTTAAGTACACGATTATCTACTTATTATTATCCTTCAAGACTTATTGATAAAAGACACATTTCTAATTCTATATTAAAATATGGTCATGATAATTTTAGTGTTGTTATTTTATAAATATTCAATAAAGATTTTATAATTAGAACAAATCTAATAAAAAAAGAACAATATTATATTAATCTTTATAAACCTATTCTTAATATAAATACTATAGCAGGATCTAGTTTAGGTTTTAGACATACATATGAAACTAAAAAACTTATAAGTGAGTTTAAAAAAGGTAAAAATTTGTCTGAAAAAACTAAACAACGACTTAGTACTTTATTTTCTGGTGAATTAAATCCATTTTGAGGAAAAACACATAGTGCTAATACTTTAGATAAAATGAAAAAAATTAAACTAGGTGAATTAAATCCTATGTTTAATAAAGAAAAATCACAAAAGTTTATAGAACAAATGTATAAAGATAAATCAGGAATTAATAATCCTATGTATGGTAAAAGTCATAGTATTAAAACATTAGAAAAATTAAGAAAGAAAGTTTATGTTTATAATTATGATACTAAATAATTAGAAAAAGTCTATGAAGGTATAGTAGTAGCTAGCAAAGATTTGAAAATTGGTTATGAAACATTAAAAAAATATTGTGATTCAAACAAAGTGTATAAAAATAAAATATTTAGTTTAAATCCTTTAGATTTTTAATTGATATTAATTTTGCTACAAGGAATGCCTAGAAGAATTAGCGATTATCCTGATGCTTTTGCTGGTTGAAATTTAATAAGTAGTTTTGGTTCAATTATTAGTGTTGTTGCTACTTGATATTTCTTACATATTTTATATATGCAATTAACTCAAGGTACTGTTGTATCAAGATATCCTTGATTAACACCACAATATCATAGTGATTTATTTCAAATTTTATTTAGTAGAAATAATAATTCTTTGGAATGATGTTTAATAAGTCCTCCTAAACCTCATGCATTTGTTAGTCTTCCTTTACAATCTAATTTTATTTAATTTTTATAATTAATTTATTTTTAGTTTTTAATTATATTATTTATTAATATATAAGAAATATATAATATATATTTTCTTTTTTAACATGTTAGTTTAATGGTTAGAATATCATGCTACGGACATGTTGATATAAGTTCGAATCTTGTACATGTTTAAATATTAATTCTTATTAGCTCAAGGGTAGAGCAGAATACTTCTAATATTTTGATCCTAGTTCGAATCCAGGATAAGAATATTAATTCTAAAAACTTTATAATTTGTTATTATTTTATAATAAATTATTTTCATTAATAGCTCTTATAGCTCAAAGGTAGAGCGAAATACTGTTAATATTTTTATAGATGTTCGATTCATCTTAAGAGCTTTGAATGAGTATCATTTAAATTGTATTAAAAATAAAAATTTTATTTTTAATTATATAAATTTGAAATTTTTAATGAAAAAAAGTATAAATTTATATCTATATATAAATTTATATTTTTCAAATTTATATAATTAAATTTTGTTTTGTTATTTAATGAATAAAGGTTTCCTAATTGGATATATTATTAAAAATATTATGATACAAGCAGCAAAAATTATAGGAACTGGGTTAGCTACAACAGGTTTAATAGGTGCTGGTGTTGGAATAGGAGTAGTATTTGGTGCTTTAATTTTAGGTGTAGCTAGAAATCCTTCACTTAGAGGTCAATTATTTTCATATGCTATTTTAGGTTTTGCTTTTGCAGAAGCTACAGGATTAAAATAAAGCAAATAGTTCTGTATAAATTGGGTAAATTGCAAGAAATACTTAAAGTTAACTTGCAGCGAAATTTAACTTTATAGTTATTAACGTTCAACGACTAGAGAATAGATATTAATTTTCTCATAAATCCAACAATTAAATAAATATTTAATTGAAGACATAGTCTGATCAATAATGCAAATTGTTGAAATAAGGATTAAATACCTTATAAACAAAATTTTTTTATTATCTATGTATTTGCTTTAATGATGGCTTTCTTATTATTATATGTTGCGTAAAATATTAATTTTAAGAAATACATGAAAAATTTTTCAATTCTTACACATCCTATATTTAAATATGCAATAAAAATATATAAAGATCCTATAAATCAACGTGATTTAATACGTGCAGATAATCATAAAAAAGTAGGTATATATTCTTGAATTAATAATATTAATGGTAAATTTTATATTGGTAGTGGTAATTCTTTATATTTAAGGTTAAGTGATTATTATCAAAAATGATATTTAAAATCTCGTACTAATTTGTATATAGTCAAATCTCTTTCCAAATATAAAATGAATAATTTTACTTTGGTGATTCTAAAATATACAAATTCAAAAAATGTTATTTCTTGTGAACGAAAATTTATTAATTTATTAAAACCTGAATATAATAAAAATCTTATTGGAAATAGTACTAAAAAATATAAACCTATTTTAAAAAATAATAAAAAATAGTGCTATATATTTAAGCAGAAAATATATATATATATTAAATTTAAACTTTAAAGATTTAAAAAATTTTTTTTTTATACTTTTTGGTTTTTTATTAATTTAGTAAATTTGATTTCAAAAGTTTTTTATATATTTAATATTTTTATATTTTTATTCAATGTAAATCATAAATATTTTATTTAGGTTTATAAGTATTTTGGATTTCATAATTAAAAAAATTTTTTAATAGTTCGCTATAGCTTATTTTATTATTTTTATATAGTGTTATAATTATATTAATAATCTTGTACTATACAAATAATATAAATTTTTATATTTATTTGCTTTGTATTTTTTGATAAAAAGTAAAAATATTAAATATATTGTTATGTGAAATTAAAAATAGATAAATTATTAATTTTTAATATAATATGTATAAAAATATATATAATTATAATAATATTATAAAACTTGATGCTCCTACACCTTGAGGATTATTTTTTCAAGATAGTGCGACTCCTCAAATGGAGGGTATAGAAGAATTACATAATAATATAATGTTTTATTTAGCAATTATATTATTTACTGTTACATGAATTATGATAACTACAATAAAAAGTTTTGAATCTAAAAAATCATTAATATCTCATAAATATATGAATCATGGTATGTATGTGCCTATTCAAAAGTGTTATAAGTTTAAGAATAATTTTTTAAAAAAGAAAATATATATTCCTATATGTACTTATACTACTTCATCTAGTAAACCTTTAGATAATAATTATACTAATTATATTAAAGTATATGAAAATGCTTTTGATATGAGAAAAGATATCATAAAAGAAAATAAAGGTAAATCAGGAATTTTTATGTCAACTAATAAAATAACAAATGAGAAATATATTGAAAAATCTATCGATATATCAAAAAGATTTCAAAATTATTTTACTATTAGTTATATAAAAAGTAAAGATAAAGGTAAAATTAGAATAAGTAGAGCATTCATTAATTATGGATATTCTAATTTTTCTGTAACAATATTAGAATATTGTGCTATATTTAATTTACGTAATAGGGAACAACATTGAATTGATAAATTCAAACCACAATATAATATATTAAAAATGAGCGCTGTAAGTGGAAATCTTATTAACATATATGAAAAATGTTCTGGAGAGGAATATAAATTAATAGGTGGTTTTGTTTCAGCTAGAAGAGCTGGTAAATTTTTAGGTATAAGTGGAAGTACTGTTATAAGATATATGAATTCAGGTGAAGTATTTAAAGATAGATATAAATTTTCATCTAAATAAACTTATAAAAACTCTGAATAAAATTTCACTATGTGCTGGAAACTCCTAAAACTTTAGATACTATAATATTTAAATGTTATTAGTGATAATTCTAAATGATCTTATAATGGACAATCAGCAGGAAACCAAAGTAAATTTGTAAAAATTACAAGTAGGATCCTAAAAGACTACACGTGAAAACCGTTATAATGGTATGATATAGTCTGATTATATAGGAAACTACATAAATTATTGACATTAATAGAATTAATATGAACTATAACACCCGCCGTTATATTAATATTAATAGCTTTTCCTTCATTTAAATTATTATACTTAATGGATGAAGTAATGGATCCTTCTTTAGTTATTTATGGTGAAGGTTTCTTTTTAGGTGGCCTTACACTATATATATTTAAAAAAAATAAAATATACTATTTATGGTAAAAAAAATATTATTTTTATTTCTAACTTAGCTCGAGTTAATAAAACAAACCCTTTATTAAGGTTAACTATAAAAAATTATAAATTAAATATTAATTTTTCGATATCTTTTCATACTAAAGTAAAAGCTTCTAAAAGAATAGGACCTCATAATGAAGATATAATATCTGTATTAGTTGGTTCTTTATTAGGTGATTGTTATGGAAATAGAAGATCTTTATAAGGTACAAGATTCTGTTCTAGGCAAAGTATTGTACATAAAGAATATTTATTTTGATTATATAATTTTTTCATAATAGAGGATATTGTTCAAATTTAGAACCAATAAAATATACTATAATTATAAAAGGATATAATAAAGAACATTATGGTTATGAATTTAATACTTTTACATTTATAAGTTTTAATTGAATATATGATATATTTTATCGTAAAGGTAAAAAAATAATAAACTAAAAATTAGAAAACTATCTAACACCATTAGCTTTAGTTATTTGAATAATGGATGATGGAAGTTGAGCTAATCCAGGTATTCGTATCTCTACTTATAATTTTAGTATAGATTAAACATAATTTTTAATATTATTATTAAAAAAATTCTATAATCTTAATTGTACAATACAAACTTTGAAAGATAGTACACAATCTTCTATTTATATAAAAAAAGAATCTGTACCTAAATTATTAGAAATAGTATTACCTTATATACATTTTTCTATGTATTATAAACTAGGTATTAATATTTAATTTATTTTGTAAAGTAAATATTATTTTAACAAATAAGTATATATAGTAGTCGTGAAATATAATAGTCAATAAACTAATTAATAATGGAGCAATATTAATATAAAAAAATCTATTTATTTCTAAGTCTTCGACGGGAGACTTAAAGGAAAATATCTACTTTCCTTTGGCGATACAAGTGAAAACAGTTAAATATTATTAATTGTAATCAGAATAATAATATAAGACTGTCAGTAAACGATTTTTATTTTTTTATGTTTATTGCAACAGACTAGGTCACTTGTGGGTGTTAATTTATTTAATGCTTAATGTATAGTCGAATGCACCAATGATATTGAAGTTATCAATATCCTGATTTTACTAATATAAATAATGAATTTATAGAATTTGATTCTTATATAGTACCAGATACTGATTTAGAAGAAGGTACATTAAGAATGTTAGAAGTTGATAATAGAGTAATTATACCAGAATTAACACATACAAGATTTGTAGTTTCAGCTGCTGATGTTATACATTCTTTTGCTTGTCCTTCTTTAGGTATTAAATGTGACGCATAAAAAAAAATGAATGTGGGCTATTTATTAATTGTGCAATAAAGAACCAAACTCCGGGGAAACCCTAAAGCTTTAGTAACCAAAGATGTAAAGGAAACTTTACTTCTGGCCTGATTAATGCCTCAGGGTATGGTAACATCACTAAAGATGAAGAAAACTGAAATGGGTAATCGCGGATCTAAATTAGATAATTAAAATTATCTGTAAAAGAGCAACGAGTAGACGGTTCTTTAATATTATTTTATTATGATAATTAATAATATTATAAAGTGTACTCTAGTCGCCAGGAAACTGGTTATAGGATTAAATAAAAAATAAATTTTTATTTCAAAAATAATCATATATTAAAGTTACTACAATAGCCTTAACCTAAAAGTTTTTCATATTAATATATTAATCATATGATTTAGAATTATAAATTTATAATAAGTATAAGTTGTAATACGATTTAGTTTTAGCTTTTTATTTAAAAGAAAATTATATTATTATATTTTATACTATTTGTATTATTGTTTTTATAATTTTAATTAAATCTTTTGAGTATTAAAAAAACAGAAGATAAATAAAATTTAAAACATATACAATCTTCTGTTTTTATAAAAAATCTATTTTTTAAAAGACAAAATATGTTATATACGTTATATTCTATATACAGATTAAAAAGTTAATTAGATATAAATCAACAATTGCATCACTATCTCATAATTATAAAACATATCGTCTAAATGATTTAGTTAATGAATATATAAAAAAAGGTAATTTAATTATTAGTCACATTATAAATAATGTTTTACTTAGTTAAACAGTTTTAATATCTCAATAAGAGCTAAACAAACTTTGAAATCTTTCAAAGGTAAAATTTGATTTACCTATTACTAAATAGACTTATCCAGCATTACTAGCATTAGTTTATAAACCTCAATTTAGACGAAGTAATACAGGTATATACATTTTTACTATAAGATTACTAATAATAAATATGTAGGTTCAAGTAATGATTTATCTAGAAGATTTAAATAATATTTTGAAAAAAAATATATATTATATAATAATAAAACTACTGGGTTATTATTACCTTTAATAGAAAAGAAGGATTTTAAGCATTTACTTTATAAATAATAGTAATATCAACCTCATACCCTAAATATTAACATTGTTTTTTAGAGCAATATTATTTATTAAATAAATAATTTAATTTAATAAAGTAATTATTTAGATGAATTATGTGTAAATTTAGGTATACATCATTCTAGTTATAAAAATGTATAGCAAATGACAGTTCATATTTAAATTTTTAAGATATCAAAAATTTTTAAAACTGAAGCTGTTTAAACTAACTTGTCGTATTATGAAGTACAATAATTAAGAATAAAACATAGGAAATAAAGTTTAGATAAATTACATTTATCTTAAGGTAAAGTAATATAAGTATTAAATAAATAAACTAATTATATGATGACTTTTACTTCTATAATTAAAGCTTATTATAGATTTGGTATAAGTAGAACTACTATAATAAATTATATTATTAGTGGTAAACTTTACAAAATCGCTTCTTTTTTAAATTTTATGATAAAGTATAAATTTAGGATACTTACGGTTGAAGTTGTAGAACGATCCAGGGAGATTAAATCAATCATCTGTTTATTTAAATAGAGAAGGAACATATTTTGGTCAATGTTCAGAAATTTGTGGTATATTACATAGTTCTATGCCTATAGTTATACAATCTGTTAGTTTGAAAAAATTCTTACTTTGATTACGTGATCAAATGGGTAATTAATATAAATAAATATATATATATTTATTTATACTTTTTTTTTCAAATATAAATAAGAGTTTATAACAAAACTTATTGTTATTTGTTGGTATATGTTTTATATATATAAATCTTATATGAAAAGCAATTAAATGAATTTTTCATTAATATTATTTTTAATAGGGATCCTAGGTTTTGTTTTAAATAGAAAAAATATAATATTAATGCTTATTTCAATTGAAATAATGTTATTATCTATTACTTTTTTAATATTAATAAGTTCACTTAATTTTGATGATATTCTAGGTCAAACCTTTGCTATTTATATTATAACTATAGCAGGTGCAGAATCTGCTATAGGTTTAGGTATATTAGTAGCTTTTTATAGATTTAACTTTTTATAATTACGTACTGTAGTTATTACAGTAATAATATTAATAACCATGAGACTTCGAATAATTATAATAGATATAATAATAGTTATAAAAACAATCAAATATTTAAAATTAATAAAAGATTTAAAAGTAATACTATTTACTTAATATATATTAGGGTAAATTATGATATATTAGGAGTAATAAATTCTTTTGTTGATCTAAAATTATTATTTGGACCTTTAATTTATTACTGGTATATTAGACGTATAAGACTCTTTTTAATTACAATTTTAAATAATCCTAAATAAAAAATAAGATAAAATATGCAAGCTATAATGCAAATAGAAATGCATGAAATAGATAGACTTTTTATTAGAATCCAAAACTTTTTTAGTCATTCTTCTTATATGGTATAAAAAGTTTACTTTAAAAGATATAGTTAATATTGTTATTTCTCATTTATATATATATTATTTAATAACTGAAAAGTATTATGGTTATATCTTATTTAAACAAACAAACTAATTTATTTATGTTTGATAAAGTACATAATACTTTAAAAGAATTACAATAAATTGTTAATTATAAAGCGTCTCAATTTAAGTTTATCTAAGGTAATAAAGAAGCATTTTATTTAACTGTTTTTATAAAAATATTGAAGATTGAAAAAGATATAAAATATAAAAAGTTATTTCTGGAATGAGTGACAGGGTTTATAAAGAAAATTTAATTTCTTTATTTATGTTCAAAAATCTAAGAATGTTTATTTATATGATTGCGTTTTTCAGTAAATCAATATTTAAAATATATTTCATTATTATAAGATCTTGTGGTTTTATTTGGTTGAGGTTATGTTAATAAATATGCATAACATACAATATGTGCGAACTTATTCTAACAATAATTGATCATCTTGTTAATAACATAAAACCTTTTTTAATAAACATCCTATTATAGGATCAAAATATTATAATTATTTATATTTTAATAATGCATTAGATATTATTAAAAGTAAATAACACTTAAATACATAAAGAAAAGTTTATAAAAAAGATTAAACTAAAAAATAGTATTAGTAAAACTGTAAATAATTACAATGATAGTAATTAAGGCAAGGAAGAAATTTAGATCCTAAAAGGTAAAGTGAACCTTTATCTAGTCTTACATTAAATGTTTCAAATAAATTTTTAAAATTGTGTCGAATAATTTTATATAATATTTTAAGTTAATAATAAATGTTTGATTTTTAATGTTGGGCGAAATCTTCAAATTGCGGGAAGTTCTTAAAGATAAATCTACCAAATTAATACAGTAATGTGATTAATGGGACAGGTAATAACTCGTTGTATGGTAAAAATGATTTATATGAAGAAATGAAATAGATAATCTGCAACCAAGCACCATTAATTTTATTTAAATAGTGGTGTGCAGTTCATCGACTAAACGGAGATTGGTAAATAATTTTTTTAATTTCTTTTCTGGCTTACTTAAAGATTTTTAAGCTTGTTTAAAGGTATATATTATTGGTTAAACAAAATAGAAAGTCAGTAAATTTTTAGTAACATTAAAAAGTTGATAAAAATAAAAAGATATAAATATTTTTTATTCATAAATTATTTGCTTAAGATATAGTCAGGCATAGCTTAAAAGCTATGGGTATACCTAGCCTACCTAAGGGAATATTAAATATTTATATTTCTATGGTAAAAGGAAAACGCGAAGAGGAAGTATAGCAATACAATATAAATAATGTATTTAGTTATTATTATATTACCTTTATTAAGTTCTATAGTTTCAGGTTTTTTTGGTAGAAAAGTTGGAGTTAAGGGAGCACAATTAATTACTTGTAGCTCAGTATTAATAACAACTATGTTAGCTATATTAGCTTTTATTGAAGTAGGTTATAATAATATACCTGTAACAATAAATATTATTAGATGAATTGATATAGAATCTCTTAATGTATATTGAGGTTTTTATTTTGATAGTTTAACTGTTTCTATGTTAATACCCGTGTTAATAGTATCTAGTTTAGTTCATATATATTCCATAGGTTATATGAGTCATGATCCACATAACCAAAGATTCTTTAGTTATTTGAGTTTATTCACTTTTATGATGATTATACTTGTAACAGCAAATAATTATCTTTTAATGTTTTTAGGTTGAGAAGGTGTTGGAATATGTTCTTATCTTTTAGTAAATTTTTGATTTACTAGAATTGCTGCAAACCAAAGTTCTATATCAGCTTTTTTAACTAATAGAGTTGGTGATTGTTTTTTAACAATTGGTATGTTTATACTTTTATGATCTTTTGGTAATAACAAAAAAAATTATTTAAAGTTTTTAATAGAAAGTCAAAATATATTACCTTATAAACAAGTGAGGAATAATTCTAATTATTCTTACAAATTGGCTCCATATTTAGCAGGTTTAATCGAGGGAGATGGTTGTATACTTGTGCATGATAAAAATACTAAAGCTAAAAAATACCGTCCTAAAATAATTATTGTATTTAATTTAGGGGATAAACCTTTAGCTGAAAAATTATCTATTGAATTAAAAGTAGGTAAAGTAATTAGTAAATTAAATGCAGGACATGTAATATTACAAATTTTAGCTAAAGATGAAGTTTTAAAAATAATTAATTTAATTAATGGGTATATGCGTACTCCGAAAATTGAGGCTTTACATAGAGCTATACATTGAATAAATGAAAATGATAATAGCTCTATACCTTGTTTGAATTTAGATTTATCTCCTATAGAAAGTAATAGTTGATTAGCTGGTTTTTCAGACGCTGATGCAAATTTTTCTATAACTTTATATGATCGTAAAAAAAATGGAAAGTTTTTAAGAACAAATGTCCAAACTTTTTTTCGTATAGAATTAAAACAAAATTATTCTAAAAAGGTTACTATAGATCAAGGAGGTAGTAGTTATTTCTTAATTTTAACTAAAATTGCTGCGTTTTTTACTGTAAATTTATACACTAGAACTAGATATACAGCTAATAAAGAGTATTATGCTTTTATGGTTATAGCACATAATTCTAGAAGTCATCAAATAGTTCGAAAATATTTTGACACATTTCCCTTATATTCTTCTAAATATTTGGCCTATAAAGATTGATGTTTAGTACAAGATTTACATAAAGGTAAATCTTTAACTAAACATGATCTAGATAAAATTAAAGAAATAAAAGCTCAATTTAATAGTAAGCGAAAAAATTTTGATTTTTCACATTTAAATTCTTTAATTTTTTAAATATATTGCCGTGAGTAATAGTAATATTATTCTTATTATATAACTATATGCGGGAAAATTCTAAAGTCTTTTTATAGGATATTATGGCAACTTTATATAAATATAATTAAGTATATATGAACCATAAATAATAAAAAGAATAGAGTTTATTTATTTTAATTTTTAAATTTAAATGTATAAATGAAAATGGGCAATCCGCAGGAAACAAAATAAATTTATTATTTATATAAGATCCTCAGAGACTATACGTTATACTTCCTTTTATAATTTAAGGGTGAAGAGATAGTCCAATTATATTAGAAAAAATATAAGTATATTGAATATAGATTATTCTATAATATTTTCTTTAGTTCCTTATTTAAATCAAGATATTATTACTTTAATTGGTATTTGTTTATTAATAGGAGCTATGGCTAAAAGTTCTCAAATAGGTCTTCATGTTTGATTACCTCAAGCTATGGAGGGTCCTACACCTGTATCAGCATTAATACATGCAGCTACTATGGTTACAGCTGGTGTATATTTATTAATGAGATCATCTCCGTTGATAGAATATAGTTCAACAGTTTTATTATTTTGTTTATGAATTGGAGCAATAACTACTATATTTAGTTCTGTTATAGGTTTATTTCAACAAGATATAAAAAAAGTAATTGCTTATTCAACAATGAGTCAATTAGGTATGATGGTTATAGCAATAGGTTTATCATGTTATAATATTGCTTTATTTCATTTAGTTAATCATGCTTTTTATAAAGCTCTTTTATTTTTGGGTGCAGGAGCAGTTATACATTCTATAGCAGATAATCAAGATTTTAGAAAATTTGGAGGACTGAAAATATTTTTACCTTTAACTTATTCAGTAATGTTAATTGCTTCTTTAAGTTTAGTAGCTGTTCCTTTTATGTCAGGATTTTATTCTAAAGATTTTATACTTGAATCTGCTTATGGTCAATTTTATATTTCTAGTATTATTGTATATATTATAGCAACAATTGGTGCTATGTTTACTACATTATACTCAGTTAAAGTATTATATTTAACTTTTTTAACTAATCCTAATGGATCTTTAATAAATTATAAACAAATTGATCAAGGAAATATCTATATTAATTTTCCTTTAATTATATTAGCTATTTTTTCTATATTTTTTGGTTATATTACTAAAGATGTATTTATCGGTTTAGCGACTGGTTTCTTTTCGGATAATAGTTTATTTATACATCCATTACATGAGATCATATTAGATACTGAATTTGCTGTACCGATTATTTTTAAATTATTACCTTTTATTCTTACTATTAGTTTAAGTTTAATATCTTTAATTTTATCTGAATTTTTTGGTAAGTTACTTATTAATTTTAAATTTTCTAATTTAGGTTATAATATTTTTAGTTTATTTAATCAAAGATTTTTAATTGAATTATTTTATAATAAGTATATTACTGATATTATTCTTAAATTAGGTGGTCAAACAACTAAAATAATTGATAAAGGTTCTGTAGAATTATTAGGACCTTATGGTTTGGAAATAGGTTTATTAAATTTAAGTAAAAATATAGGTAATTTAAGTACTGGTATAATTACAACTTATGCTTTATATATATTAATAGGTTTAATATTTTATATTTGTTTGTTATATTTTTCTTTTGTTGATAATAATATTTTATTTTTATTATTATTTTCTATTTTTTCTACTATAAACTATAAAAATTTAGATTTAATTAAAAATAAATTTAATAAAATATAAAAATAAATTTATTTTTTGTTTTTATTATAAACTTTATATTTTGGTACAAATTATTAGACAATATATATATAATTTTTTTTTTATTACTATGTTATTATGTTCTATTTTTTTTTTATTATTATCTAATTCCCTAAGTTTTAGGCGAGATATTTCAATATATTATTCTAGAATTGGAGTTGTTATACAGTTATATTGTATATTTTTTTGTTATAACAATTTATTTGTTTCGTATTTAGACCAAGGTGTTGGACTTTATGGTGGTTTATTTAATATATCTTCAATATCTATTGTTTTTGATATATTAATATTTTTACTTACTTTATTTATATTAAATTTAACAAGTTTTTATCCTAGAAAATACTGATCTAATGAATATTTAACTTTTTATAAATTGTTATTTACAAAATTAAAATTATTTATTGCAAATATAATTAATAAAAAAGGAGAACAATTTTCTATCATAGAATATACTCTGATTATATTATTTATAATAACAGGAAGTATATTACTAATTTCAAGTAATGATTTGATATCTATTTATTTATCTATAGAATTACAAAGTTATGGATTATATTTGCTTTGTACTATGTATAGAAATTCTGAATCATCTACATCTTCAGGTTTAACTTACTTTTTATTAGGTGGTTTATCTTCTTGTTTTATTTTGTTAGGTATAGGTTTAATATATGCAAATTCTGGTACTACATATCTTGATAATTTTTATATAATAACTAACTTATCTAATATAATTAACGGAGAAGAACAAAATAATTTAATATATGGAGATATTGTTAATTATATACCTTATTGTTTATTATTAATAACTATAGGTTTTTTATTTAAAATATCAGCTGCTCCTTTTCATTTTTGATCTCCTGATGTTTATGATGGTATACCTACTATAGTTACTACTTTTGTAGCTATAATACCAAAAATATCTATTTTAATTTTATTATTATATTTGGTGCATAATACTAATTATATGTATATTTCAACAGAATATACTTGAAGTACGAGTTTATTAGTTAGTAGTTTATTATCTTTAATAATAGGAACTATTTTAGGTTTAACACAATTTAGAATTAAAAGATTGTTTGCTTATAGTACTATATCTCATATAGGATTTTTATTATTGGCTTTAAGTATTAATAGTGTTGAATCTATACAATCTTTTATTTTTTATATTATGCAATATAGTATATCTAATTTAAATGCTTTTTTTTTATTAATTAGTATTGGTTACACTTTATTTATATTTACTAATAAAAATATTAACCAGATTAATTTATCAGAAAAAAATAATTCACCTATTCAATTGTTAAGTCAAATAAAGGGTTATTTTTATATAAATCATACTTTGGCTATTAGTCTAGCTATTACTATTTTTTCTTTTGCGGGTATACCACCTTTAGTTGGTTTCTTTGCAAAATTAATGGTTTTATCTGCTGCTTTACAAGATGGTTTTGTTTTTATAGCTTTAATTGCTGTATTAACAAGTGTTATAAGTGCAGTTTATTATTTAAATATAGTTAAAATTATGTTTTTTGATTTATATTCTTATAAATTTAGTTGAAGTTTATTTAATCTTAAAATCCCTGCACAAGTTATAAAAAATAATAATGTTATAGATACTATTTATTTTAGATCATCTCGTATATCATTGTCTAATTCTCTTTCTATAACTATTTCTATTTTTACTCTTATTATTCTTTTATTTATGTTTATACCTGATCAATGATTACATATGTCTAATATTTTATCTATTATTTTATTATCACCTTATAACTATATATAATAATTTGTTGAATCTTATTATATTATTAAGAAATTAGAATTTAGAATATCAATTTTTATTTCTTAAGTTATCTAAATATTTAATTTAATAAATAAATAATTAAGGTTATAGATTATAGTTATATATATTTTATATTATTTATATATATATATACTATTAAAATAGATAAATACATATATAACCTCTATTAGTTATTTGTAAAACTTTAAATTTTTATTAACTTTATATTTAATTATAAAAATAGTTAGATATGTAACATTAGCTATATATTACATATTTCAATTAGGTCTAATAATTTAGTTATATATTTAATTTTATAATTATAGAATAATAAATTATTATTCTAACATTTATATAGAAAAGATATAAATTTATAATTATATAAATTTATTAAATAAAGAATAAAAATTAAAAATATAAAATAATTTTTTTAATAAAAATACATGAGAATTTTAAAAAGTCATCCATTATTAAAAATGGTAAATTCATATATAATAGATTCACCTCAACCATCTAATATTAGCTATTTATGAAATTTTGGGTCTTTGTTAGCTTTATGTCTAATTATACAAATAGTTACAGGTGTAACATTAGCGATTAATGGGTTGCTATAAAATCTTACTATATGCTGAAACATCCTAAAATTTTAAATGTTTATAAAGTGTAAAAAATTACAAGGGACAATCAGCAGGAAACCCTTAAATTAATAATTATTTTTAGGTAATCCTCAGAGACTATACGTAAGACATATATATGTATATATATGAAGATATAGTCCAACCTTTTTTGAAAATATAAGGTAATTAATCTTTATTAGTAACTATTTTAATAATAACTTTTATTTGTATTAATTTTATACCTTTAAAAAAATCATTCTAACTTTTTTAATAAAAATATTTCGAAACAAACTAGATATAATAGTACTAATAAATAAATTATACCTAATATTTCTATTTTAAATCCATAATGAGTAACTGGTTTTGTAGATGCAGAAGGATCTTTCTGTATGTCTATTTTTAAATCTAAAACAGCTTATATAAGCTTAACTATATAACCTTGTTTTATAATTACTTTACATGAAAGAGATTTTAATTTACTAAACTCTATTAAAAACTTCTTTTCTGTTAGTTCAGTTTCAAAAACAGTAACTAAAGGTGCGCAATTTAGAGTTAGATCTAGATCAGATCTTAATGTTATTATTGTTCATTTTAATAAATATCCCTTAAACTACTAAAGCTTTAAATTTTACATATTTATGTGAAATTATTAATTTTATTAATAAAAAAAGTCCACACTTATATACCTGGGTTTTTAAAACTAGTCTCTTTAATAAATAGATTAAATAAACCTATATCTGAATCTTTGTTATCTAAATTAGCACAATTAAGTACAATACCTTATGTAGAATTTTAGGTTTATCCTAGTATAAACAAAAATGGATAACTTAAATCCGTTTTTAATCTCAGGTTTTGTTACAGCAGAAGGTTCTTTTACCTACTTTACAAAGACTCTATAAATTCTGTAGGTAAAACAATTAAAGATTATTATCTTGTATTTGAAGTAAGTAAAAAACAAAATATTTACATATACTAAATTTAATTAATGCTTATTTTTAAATAGGAAATATTTATACAGATACTAAAGGTATAAGTAGATATATATTACGTATAAAAAATCAAATAATTAATACTTTATTACCTCATTTTAATAATTACTCTTTAATTGGTTATAAAGTTTTACAATATTTAGTATGAATTAAAAATATTAATATTTTTAATAATCAAGTTAGAACTGATTTCAGAGATATATAAATAGAAAAATTAATAAAATAACTATCTAATTTAAAATGGAAAAATTAAGTTATAAAAAATAGTTTAAATAAATAAAAATAAAAATGGCATTATACACCTAGTGTTTTAGAAGCTTTTGATTCAATAGAACATATTATGCGAGATGTAAATAATGGATGATTAATACGTTATTTACACTCAAATACAGCATCAGCTTTCTTTTTTTTAGTATATTTACATATAGGTAGAGGTTTATACTATGGGTCTTATAAAACACCAAGAACGTTAACTTGAGTTATTGGAACTATAATATTTATAATAATGATGGCTACAGCTTTCTTAGGTTATGTTTTGCCATACGGGCAAATGAGTTTATGAGGTATAATGTAATGCCTTATATGTATAATCTTTATATGTATTTAGTAAAATATAAAAATATATTTGTAATAAAAAATTTAATTTTAATTAATTTCAGGAATATTTATATTATTTATAAGGAAATCGTTTTATTAATTATTAATGATATGTTAATCTTGAAAATATAACATTTTAATTACTTTAATTTTATTATTTATTTTTGTTAATATTTTTAAAATTAATTTTGTAACATAATAAATATAAAACATAATTATAGAAGTTTGAGCAGAAGGTTCTGCATTTTGATTGCAAATTAAAATTTAGGGATTCGAATTCCCCTGACTATTAACTATATTAATAATATTAAATGTCATTTTTGTTAATTTATAAGTATTTTATAAATTAATTTAGTAGTAGATGATTACTTAATACTTAATGTATTTTACATTTAAAAGCTTTATACGTTATAAAGTTTGTATTATATTTATTTTTAAACTATATATTACATAAACATTAAATTAAACTAATAATTAAAAAAGTATTTAATTGTTTTTAATTATAATATTAATTTTTATATTTATGTTTGTTGAATTTATTGATCATTTTGTTAATGATTTTTATAATCATGTAAATAGTTTTGATAATGTATTTAATAATTTAGATAGAGAGTTAAATAATTTCAATGCTTTTACTTATCATAGAATATCAGTAGTTCATGTCAATAAATGAAAGGATGTTGTCCTTGCTCATGATATGAACACTGACGATTTCTTTCGAAAAAAATCACTTTTTGTCGTCGATTTTGATCATCAATTAGATATAATAGGAGTTGATGCTATTAGACCTGTAGATGATCCTGAGGTACTTCACGGTTATTATCTTCAAGAATTAAATGGAGTTGATGAATTGCAACGTGAATTAAGATTTCATTTGGGTCGTATGGAAGACACTTATCGATTATTATTTAAACCACATGATTATGATGAACATGTTCTTAAATATGCTGATGATTTTAAGAAGCGTTATTCTATGTATCTCCAAATGTGTTCTAGGTTTAAACATGCTGTTAAATATAGACATGTAATTGAACAACCTATAGCACCAAAAAAATCTGGAGATATTTATGGTAATGCTTTGTTTAACTTCAGAAGAAGATAAAATTTATTAAATTATTATTTAATTTGTTAAATTATGATTCGTTCTTAATTATTTTAATGTATTAATTTTGATTAAAAATTTATTTTATAATAATTATATTTTTATATTTTATTAAAATAGTTGTATAAAATTATATATAGTTATATAATTCTATAAAAATAAATATTTATTAATAATTTATATAATAGATTATGTAGCAACACTAGTGAAAACGGTTAATAATATTTATTTTTATACCAAGACCGTCGAGAGAGTAAAATATCGCTACAGACTGGTTCACTAGAGGGTGTTTTAAATGATGCTTAATGTACAGTCGGAATCTTTTTTAATTATATAAATATAATTAAACACAAGGCTATATATAAAATTTATATTAGAAATAAATAATATAATAAGTAAATAGTACATGATTTATTTAATAAATAAATAAAAAATATATTAAAGATTTGGCTACAGTTATCACTAATCTTATGAGTGCCATACCTTGAGTTGGTCAAGATATAGTTGAATTTATTTGAGGAGGCTTTTCAGTTAATAACGCTACATTAAATAGATTTTTTGCTTTACATTTTCTATTACCTTTTGTTTTAGCAGCATTGGCTTTAATGCATTTAATTGCTTTACATGATACAGTAGGGTCAAGTAATCCTTTAGGTGTTTCAGGTAATTATGATAGATTACCATTTGCTCCTTATTTTATTTTCAAAGATTTAATAACTATCTTTATTTTTATTTTTGTTTTATCTATTTTTGTTTTCTTTATGCCTAATGCTTTAGGTGATAGTGAAAATTATGTAATGGCCAATCCTATGCAGACTCCACCTGCTATAGTCCCAGAGTGATATAAAAGATGTCACTTAATCTTGCTATTTGCTGGAAACCCTTGAACATATCAAGACAATCAGCAAGAAACCAAATAAATTTTATTTTTATTTTTATAAATAAATATCATTGGGATCTTCAGAGACTATACGCAAGACTTTAAATTTTAAAAAGAAGATATAGTACCAATATTATAGTGATATAATTAATATGAATATTTAATTATATATTTATATAATATGATTATACTACTATTATTTTTTATGTTAGCTTTGTTTTATTTGCAGCTCGTTCGACAAAAGGTATTAAACGTTTATCTTCTACTGAAAGAGCTTTTATTATAATACCTGACGACATAAAGGAAATATTAGTAGGTATATTACTTGGTGATGCACACATAGCTAAAAGATCACCTTTATCTAATTATAGATAGGTTTAAGCTCAAACTAGTATAACACATAAATAATATTTTAATTATGTCTATAAATTTTTTATCCCTTTTTGTACTATAGATTATAAACCTCAATCTAGGATAGTTAAAGATAATAGAACAAAAAAAAATATATAGTGCTATTTCTTTTACAACTATGCAACTTCCCTGTTTTAATGTATTTAAAAATTTATTTTATAATTTAAATGTTAAAATAGTCCCTCAAAATATATATGAATTACTAACTCCTAGAGGATTAGCTTTCTGAATAATGAACGATGGAAGTCGACAAGGAGATGGACTACACATTAGTGTTTATGCTTTTTCTAATAAAGATATAGATAAATTGATGTTTACATTACAAAATAAGTTTAATCTTAAATGTTCAATACATTATAATAGGGATAAAAAACCCCGTATTTATATTTTCAAAGAGTCTATGGATAATTTAAAATCTTTGATTAGTCCATATTTTATTAAAGAAATGTTATATAAATTGGGTTTATAAAGGCATCATCCACAATATGAGTTATTAAAATAAGAACTCTATTTCATATTAATTTTTAATTGATCTTTTACCTTTTTATGCTATATTAAGATCTATACCTAATAAATTATTAGGTGTTATAGCTATGTTTTCGGCTCTTTTAATATTATTAGTTATGCCTTTTACTGATATATCTAAATTAAGAGGTATACAATTTAGACCCTTAAGTAAAATAGTCTTTTATATATTTGTAGCGAATTTTTTAATTTTAATGCAATTAGGAGCTAAACATGTTGAATCTCCTTTTATTGAATTTGGACAAATTTCTACTATTTTATATTTTTCTCATTTTCTAATAATAGTACCTTTAGTTAATTTATTAGAAAATAGTTTAATAAATTTAACAACTAAGGAAATACATTATTAGACTAAATTATTTATATTTTTAGTACTTTAAATTATAAATATAAATAATATTTTCATTTATATATTCATAAATTGTTTTTTGCTTACTATTTACTTTTATACTTTTAGTATAAATTTAAACAAAATTTATTAAATAAAAATATATGTCAACAACTACTTTTTTTTTTTTTTTTATACCTATTTTAGCCTTTTTATTATTGGTTATTAATTTAATTTTTTCTCCCCATAATTCTTATCAAGAAAAAGATAGCGCATTTGAATGTGGTTTTCATTCGTTTCCCGATCAAAATAGAACACAATTTAGTGTTTCTTTTTTTATTTATGCTTTACTTTTTCTTATATTTGATCTAGAAATTTTATTAGTTTATCCTTATGTTGTAAGTGCTTATTTTAATGGTTTATATGGTTTAACTATTATGTTAGTCTTCTTTTTAGTTTTAACATTAGGATTTGTATTTGAATTGGGTAAAAATGCATTAAAAATTAGTTCAAAACAAAATCAATTAATAGTTAATTCTATAACTTATCCTGTTTTATATAATAATCCTTATAGTACACAAAAATTAATTAATAATAGAGTTAATAGTTTTATTAAAACGTAAGTTTTTATAATTTTTAAAAGGCAAACTTTTACTTATTTTATATAAAATATTTATATAAATAAAAATTAAATTCTAAAAGAAAAATACAGTGTATATTTATAAGATGTTAGTACTTTTTCTTATATTAGTTATTAAATTTTAAATTTAATAATAATTGTTTTAGTTTTTTTTGTTTTGATACTATTTAACATATTATTAAAAGATCTTTAATAGAAAATTAAAAGATAATTTGTTTTAATAGCATTTTTAGTATTATATAAAATTTTAAATCTTTTAAAAAGAATGATTCTATAAGCCTTTAGGTTTAATATTTTAAATTTGTACATTTATTTTCTAGTATAATATTTAAATAGATAAATGGATGTAAAAAATTAATATTGTATAATATTAATTTTTTATAATAAGGTTTATATATATTTAAAGTTTGAATTTAATGTTATATTTTAATTAAATAATTAATATTTTTTATATTTTATTATTAGATTGCTTTTTTTATTTATGTTATTAATATAATAAATATGTTATATAGAATGATAGGAGTTTGAGCAGAAGGTTCTGCATTTTGATTGCAAATTAAAATTTAGGGATTCGAGTTCCCCTGACTCCTAATATTATATTAATAATATTAAATATCATTTTTGTTAATTTATAAGTATTAAATTAATTTAGTAGTAGATGATTATTTAATACTTAATAAATCTTAAAAAAGGCTTTATATTTTACAAAGTTTGTATTATATTTATTTTTAAACTATATATTACATAAACATTAAATTAAACCAATTATAATTAATTATATATAATTAAAATTAGATATTATAAATTATTTGGTAATTTTTAATTGTCTTTAAATATAGTATTAAATTAATAGAATGACATTATCTATAATATCAATTATTGAGGATTTATTAGTTATTGTACCCGCTTTATTAACAGTAGCATTTGTAACAATTTCAGAAAGAAAAACAATGGCAAGTATGCAAAGAAGATTAGGACCTAATATAGTGGGTTATTATGGATTATTGCAAGCATTTGCTGATGCATTAAAATTATTATTAAAAGAATATGTTTCACCTACACAAGCTAATATTATTTTATTTTTTCTTGGACCTATTATTACATTAATTTTTTCTTTATTAGGTTATGCTGTTATACCTTATGGTTCAGGATTATATATTTCAGATTTTAGTTTAGGAATATTATATATTTTAGCTGTTTCTTCATTATCAACATATGGTATTTTATTAGCTGGTTGATCAGCTAATTCAAAATATGCATTTTTAGGGTCAAATTGGCCCAATAAAAATGAAAATTTTTATTTAAAACAAACTATAAGCGAGGAATTTATGGAGTGAAAAATACTCTCTTTATTAGGTACTTTATGTGTAATTCCCTATTTTTTTATATATTTTAATATATTACATGAAAATATAAGGGCCTCTAAAGTAAAAATTCTTATAAAGAAAAATAATTCGCAAGTAACCAAAGCGTTTAACTCGTGAGTAGGAACTTCAGAGACCATACGTTTGTTATCTATATATTATAACAATATAATCAATAAAAATTATTTTTCCAATTTTATTTTATGATGCTTTTTAAACTCAATTTCAAAATTTTTTATTTTAAATAATAATAACAATATTTTTGTTAGATCTTATATACAAGTAAATTATCCGCAAAATCCTGGAAGTAAAAGTAAAAATTGAAATCAATGATTAGCTGGTTTAATTGATGGAGATGGTAGTTTTTCTTTAACTAAAAGTGGTTATGCTAGTCTAGAAATTACAATGGATTTAAGAGATGAACATGCATTGCAAATAATTAAAAATGTTTATGGTGGATCTATTAAATTTGTAACAGGTAAAAGGGGATTAAGATATAGTTTGCGTCACAAACAAGGATTTTTAGCTTTAGTAAATGATGTTAATGGAGAAATAAGAAATTCTTATAGATTAATGCAATTAAATAAAATTTGTATTAAATATGATATAGTTCTTATTTTCCCTGAAAAGTTAAAATATGAAAATGGTTGATTATCTGGATTTTTTGATGCTGATGGATCTGTAACTTTAAATAGTAATAATGGACAATTAGCTATAACTTTAACACAAAAAACTAGTGAAATCTTACAACCATTAATAGATCTTTATGGTGGTTCTATATATATAGATAAAACATCTAATAATTTTAAATGGTATATTTCAAATAAAGAAGATATATTAAAACTTATTGAATATTTTAAAAAATATCCCTCAAGATCTTTAAAAAAAAATAGACTTCATTTAATTCCTAAATGTTATGAATTAAAAGATATAGGAGCCCATAAAACATCAGAAGATAAATCTTTATTAGCTAAATCTTGAAAACTTTTTAATGATAAATGAAATAAATATGAAACAGTTTAAATTATAACTAATATAGATAAAGATATGGTCCAATATAATATGATATTATATATGCATTGAGAAGTACAGCTCAGTTAATAAGTTATGAATTAATTTTAAGTTCTATTATATTATTAGTAATATTATTAACAGGTAGTTTAAATTTAACTGCAATAATAGAATCTCAAAAAGCTGTTTATTTTTTATTACCTTTATTTCCTATATTTATTGTATTTTTTATAGGATGTATAGCGGAAACTAATAGAGCTCCTTTTGATTTGGCTGAGGCTATTATAAGTAATTTGATTTGGTCTCATTAAAGATTACTATATGCTGAAAACTCTATTTTATTTAAGATAATCAGCAAGGAATCAATTGTTTAATTGAGCCTTCAGAGACTACATGTAATCATTTAATATAAATAATGTATTAAATAAGATATAGTCCAATTTTACATGAAAAGTGTAAATAATTAAAATTTTACAAAAATATTATATATTTTTAATTGGATATAATCATTTTATATCTACTTATAATATTAATACATTGCTTAATTTCTTGTGGACTAAAATAATTTATCAAACATTTAAAATATATTATTTTACTTTAAATTTAGATTCAAAAACATTATTTGTATTAATTACTATTGCTATTTTAATTTTTAATAATTTAAATAGTAAAAATTTCATTTAATTTTATAGAATAAAATGAGGTATTTATTTTTTTTTATTAATGGAAAATAATAAATATTGCAAAGGATTTTTATCTTAAACATAATAAACATATTTAAGATAAAAATCTAATAGTGTTTTATAAAATACATTTATTAAATATAGTTTAGATAAATTTAATTTTTGTATTTATTAATATTTTACATATAAAAGTAAAATTATAAGTAATAAGGCTTTAACTAATCTAAATTTAAGTTATATAAATAAATTTGACTTTTAGATTCTTTATAATTTTTAGATTCTTCTTAAAGTATGTGAGATTATAAACATACTGAATAAGCAATAAAAAATGGTAGAGTTTTTTTTTAATAATAAGAATTATTTTTTATTTAGTAAAAATCATAAAAAAAATTCTTGTTATAATTAGTAAATATCTTGTTTTAATTAGTAAATAGGGTGAATTAAATCGTATGTTTGGTAAAAGTATAATTAATAAACTAAGGTTCTTATAAAAATATAAGTAAATATTTTTTAGGTTAGGTATTTATAACTTAAATGATAATTTAATTTTAAAGTTTAATAGAGTTAGGTAAACATTTAAATATGAAGTAATAGTAGATAAGTATTTAATGGTCTTTTTATAAAGGTATATATCGTTTTAAGTTAATACAAATTTAATTTCGTAAGTTTTATTCTAAGGAATGATTATCTTATCTAATAGTTTGATTTATTTTGGAATCTGAACTTGTAAGTGGTTTTATGACAGAGCATTCTGCAGTTATTTTTGTATTTTTCTTTTTAGCTGAGTATGCTAGTATTGTTCTAATTTGTTTATTAACTAGTGTTTTATTTTTAGGAGGTTATTTAAGTATATTGTCTTTAAATTCTTTAATTTATATATATAATTTTTTTTTTTAATTTGTTGGATATATCCCTTTTCATACTAATTATAATTTTTTATTACCTGGTTTATTATTTAGTGGCTTTAATAGTTTAAGTTTAGCTTTTAAAACATCTGTTCTTATTTTTATATTTATTTGAGCCAGAGCTTCATTTCCTAGAATAAGATTTGATCAATTAATGTCAGCTTGTTGAACTATATTATTGCCTATTATTATAGCATATATAATAGTTATTCCTTGTATTATTATTAGTTTAAGTATTTTACCTTCTAATTTTTTTTTATTATAATTCTTAATTGTTTTTAATTAAAAAAATAATTAAATTTTAACTTTAATTTTCAATTTTTCCAATATTTAGTTTTTTATAATTGTATTTGTATGTTTATATAAAAACTATAATATTTATTATAATTTTTACATTAAGATGTTTTGCTTTTTAAATAAATAAATATTTATTTATTTAAATTTAGCCATATAGTTATATATGGTGTTACATAAGGTTAATATATATTTAACCTGGAGGAAATTTGTATTTATGAAAATAGTTGTCTTGATATCTCTTTTCTCATTATTATTAATTCCTTTATTGGGAATGTTTATTCTTTTAAGTTATACTTGTTATGGTTTAGCTTTTATATCAGATAGACAGATTAAATATATTGGTTTAATAACTACAACTCTTAATTTAATTGTATCTTTAATAATATTTATATTATTTGATTTTAGTAGTAAACAATTTCAATTTATACAAATACAAGAATATTATAAAATAAATTATTTTGATGTATATTTAGGTATAGATGGAATATCTATATATTTTATATTATTAACAACCATAATTATACCTATATGTATAATATCTAATTGAAATACAATAAAATCAAATAATGTGTTATCCTTTATAATAATAATATTATTATTAGAAACATTATTATTAGCTGTTTTTTTAGTTCTAGATATATTATTATTTTATATATTTTTTGAAAGTATACTACCTCCTTTATTTTTATTAATAGGTTTATTTGGATCTAGTAATAAAGTAAGGGCTAGTTTTTATTTATTTTTATATACTTTATTAGGTTCATTATTTATGTTACTTTCTATAATTACAATGTCATCTATAATGGGTACAACTGATTTTGATGCGTTATCTAAAGCAAATTATAGTTATATTATTCAACTTTTTTTATTTTCTGGAATTTTTTTATCATTTGCTGTTAAAACTCCTACAATATTTTTAAATACTTGATTATTAAAAGCTCATGTTGAATCACCTTTAGCAGGTAGTATAATTTTAGCAGGTATAGTACTTAAGTTAAGCTTATATGGTATATTTAGATTAATATTGCCTTTATTACCTAAAGCTGTTATTAATTATACGTATATAGTATATGTAATAGGTATAATAACTATTTTATATGCTAGCTTTAGTACATTAAGAACAATAGATATTAAAGAACTTATTGCTTATTCATCTGTATCTCATGCAGCTGTATATCTTTTAGGTGCATTTAGTAATAGTATTCAAGGAATAGAAGGTGCTATTGTCTTAGGTTTAGCTCATGGTTTTGTTTCTTCCGGTTTATTTATATGTGTAGGAGGTGTATTATATGATAGATCTTCTACTAGATTAATTACATATTATAGAGGTATGGTTCAAGTAATGCCTATTTTTTGTATTTTATTTTATATATTATCTTTAGGTAATTGCGGTGCTCCTCTTACTTTAAATTTTATAGGTGAATTTATGTCACTTTATGGTGTATTTGAAAGAATGTCTGTTTTAGGTGTTTTAGCTAGTAGTTCTATTATATTTTCTGCAGCCTATACTATATTTATGTTCAATAGAATAGCTTTTGGTGGTACTTATTCTCCTTATTTTATTAAATATGTTACTGATGTAAGTAAAAGAGAATTTGCAATTTTATTTATTCTTGTAATATTTACAGTATTATTTGGTCTTTATCCTGCCCCTATATTAGATGGTTTACATTATTCAGTTTCTTCTTTAATATATAATTCTAATATTTATTAAATTTACATTTATAAATTTACTTAAAATAAAATATATTTAATTATTATTAAATTAATGGAAAATTATAATATTATCTACTATCCCTTTTTAATCTTATTGTAAATTTTTTTGTAATTTTAATCTATATTATTAATTTATTTATATCCTCTTTTTTTTTTATTTTTTTTTTTATTAAGATATATATATGAAAATATCCCGTATACATCTTATACTATGCCACAATTAATACCATTTTTTTTTATAAATACAGCACTTTTTACTTTTATTTTATTAATTATTTTAGTTTTTACATTTAGTAAATATATTTTACCTAGATTTGTTCGTTTATTTATAACACGTATCTTTATAAATAAATTATAAATTCTAAAAATTAAACAAATATTTATTATTTAGAATTTAATATTCTAAATTGTAAAGTACCACTTAATTTAAATATAAGTTTATTTTTTTTTTTATGATAATTTTATTGTGTTAAGCCCTTTGGATCAATTTGAAATAATGGATTTAATAAGTATTAATTTCAATATCTTAAATAATAATCATATATCTATAACAAATATTGGATTGTATTTAACAATTAGTACATTAATTATTTTAGGTATTAATAAATTAGCTACTAATTATAACAAATTAATATCTAATACATGATCTATAAATCAAGAATCATTATACGCAACTATACATAGTATAGTAATAAATCAAATAAATTCAAATAAAGGACAAATATATTTTCCTTTTATATATGCTCTATTTTTATTTATTTTAATAAATAATTTAATAGGTATGGTTCCTTATAGTTTTGCTTCAACATCTCATTTTATTTTAACATTTTTCATTAGTTTTACCGTAGTTTTAGGTGCTACTTTTTTAGGATTTCAAAAACATGGTTTAGAATTTTTTTCTTTCTTTGTACCTTCTGGTTGTCCTTTAGGTCTATTGCCTTTATTAGTACTAATAGAATTTATATCTTATTTAGCTCGTAATATATCTTTAGGTTTAAGACTTGCAGCTAATCTCGTGAGTGGTCACATGCTTTTAAATATATTAAGTGGATTTACTTATAAAATAATGACTTCAAGTATATTATTTTTATTCATAGGGTTAATACCTTTAGCTTTTATTATAGCATTCTCAGGGTTGGAGTTAGGTATTGCGTTTATACAAGCCCAAGTTTTTGTAGTTTTAACATGTTCATATATAAAAGATGCTTTAGATTTACATTAATTTTTATTAAAAAGAATAAAATAGTAAGTAATTTAAATAAATATTATCAATCTTACAATAATTTATTAAGTAATTTATCTATTTTATTATGGATATTCTAATTTTAATTTATATATTTTATAATTTTATGACAAAGATAATCTTATATTACGTGAAAACATTATCTTAATAATATTTTCCTGAGTATAAGATGTATACGGGTTATTTTCATAATCTTAATAAAAATAAATGAAATTAGCAACCCGATAATTTGTCTATTGAAAATTTATTATAGTGTTCTCTGAATGATAAATGTAATAAAGTAGAAGTGATTGATATTACTACTAGTTTAAAGACTGCTTATCATATAATAAAATAAGCAGCAATAGCTTATAATATTGATATAAGATATATTGAAAAATATATTTATTTAAAATAACAACAATCTGTTTTTAACAAATATACTTTTAAATTTTATGATACAAACTATATAATCTGATAAAAAGATAGGAAAGTCCTCAATTTATTAAGTGTATATATATATATATAATATGCATCAATATAATATGTATTACAAATATAATGATAAAAATTATGGAATATTTAGAGAAACAAATTATTATATAACTATATAATATATAATATTATAATAATATATAATAGGAACATTACTCCTACATTAAATTTTTTTTTAGAATTATGTATAGTAACAGAATTCGGCTTAATTGTATCTATTATAGGTTTTTCCTTATTAATGTAAATTTATTTATAATAATTCTAAATTATATAATTATTATAAATAAAAAAATATAAATTAAAATTTTAGTAAAAAAAATAACAATTTATTATTTATAAATTAGTGTAATATAATGTAATTATATTACAATTATGTAATATTAAATAATATAAATAAAAAAATTATGTTATATTAAATAATATAAATAAAAAAATTATGTTATATTAAATAATGATATGTTATTAAAAAAATAACATATCTATTTTTATATTTTTGAGTTTGATGATGGCTCTGATTGAACGCTATCTAAGTGCTTGACACATGCTAATCGTACGTCTAGTTATATTTATTAATTAGAAGTGGTGTACAGGTGAGTAATTAATATTTTGGCTACCTTAAAGAGAGGTAAAATCCCTTATATTAAAAAGAAACTAAATAGTTTTACTTTAAGATGTTAATTAATATTTCGGACAGTAGTAGAAAAGGTAATGTCTTAACTAGCTATATATCCGTAATCGTAACTGAGAGGTTGATCGATCACATTGGGTCTGAAAAAACCCCAATGCGCATTAGTACAGCAGTGAGGAATATTGGTCAATGGCCTAACGGCTGAACCAGCAACTTGGAAGAACGCATTTGTATTAATAAATATTAATATAGTAACGAATAAGTCGTATAAAGTTCTGAATAGAATAATGACGATGACAATTTTCTATTTATAAGTCTTGACTAAATTACGTGCCAGCAGTCGCGGTAATACGTAAAAGACTAGTGTTAGTCATCTTTATTAGGTTTAAAGGGTACCTAGACGGTAAATTAAACCTTAATCGGTATTTTTTTACTAGAGTTTTATAAGAGAAAGGGAGAACTTTTAGAGTAGAGATAAAATATTATGATACTAAAGGGACAGGCAAAGGCGAAGGCGGCTTTCTATGTAAAAACTGACGTTGAGGGACGAAGGCTTGGGTAGCAATAAGGATTAGATACCCTAGTAGTCCAAGCAGAAAATTATGAATGTCATAAGCTAGATATTTACTTTTAGTTTATAAATGAAAGTGCAAGCATTCCACCTTAAGAGTAATATGGCAACATTGAAACTGAAATCATTAGACCGTTTCTGAAACCAGTAGTGAAGTATGTTATTTAATTCGATAACCCGCGAAAAACCTTACCACAATTTGTATAATATAAAATTATTACAAGCGCTGCACGGCTGTCGTCAGTTAGTGTCGTGAGATCTGGTTAACTCCTTTAATTAACGAAAACCCTCACTTTATTTGTTTATATAAAGTGGTTCGCCGCTATATTGGACTAGATAAGAGGGACCAAGACAAGTCATCATGGCCTAAATATTGTGGGCTACAGACGTGCCACATATACCTTAACAAAAGGATGCAATATTGTGAAATGGAGCTAATCCCCAAAATTGGTTATAATATGGATTGTAGTCTGTAACTCGACTACATGAATAAGGAATTACTAGTAATCGTGAATCACCACGTCACGGTGAATCTAATCTCAGCTAGGTACTAACCACTCGTCAGGCGCTGAAAGAAGTATGTGCAATAAGTTTAATTTTTATATATTTTAGTATATATAATTGGATATATATAAATATATTTATCATTTTCGTATGCATGACTTTAATTGGTGTTAAGTCGAAATAAGGTTCGTGTAATGGAAATTGCACGGGATGTATAAAACTTAATAATACTCTTGTATATAAAATATATTTTATTTTATTTTACATATCTTTATATGGTGTAAATAAGTTAATTTTTATTTCTGTTGGTTCAAATCCAAAAAAAGATTTTATTAATATATTAATACTATTTTATTAATATTTTATATTTTCAATTAGTAATATAAAATATTTAATATTTTATTTATACTTGTATTTTTTAAGGAAGGGTCCGTTTGTTGGTTAACGGGTTGAGCTGTAAACTCAATGGCTTTTAGCTATCAAAGGTTCGATTCCTTTTCTTCCTAAGCTAAATATAAAGTATAATATATTAAAATATATATATATATATATTTAGTTGCATTCCTGTTTTTTTTTATTATTTGAGCTAGTTTATTGTGGGGATAAGATTATAAAGATAATGAGTTATTTGTATTTAATATATGATCTAAATACTAATGGATTTTTGGTGGAAATTTTAGATATATTGTCTTTAATTTGTATATTATTTGGAATTTATACAATTTATTAGTAAAAATCCTATAGTATCTGTTTTATTTTTAATTGGATTGTTTTCTACAATTTCTTGTTATTTAATATTAATAGGTTTAAGTTTTATAGGTATATCTTATTTATTAGTTTATGTTGGTGCTGTATCTATTTTATTTATTTTTATATTAATGTTAATAAATATTCGAATTTCAGAACTTTTAAGTGATACAAATAATTATTTACCTTTGGCTATGTTAAGTGTAATACCTTTTGTATATATATTAGGTCAAAATATATCTTTTAATTCTATACAATTAGGTATTATTAATTATTTTTATAATTCCTTTTTTGAAAAATTATATAGTATAAAACAAGGAGAATATCAATATTTTTATAATATTATTGATTATAAGCAACGAATATTTTATGCTAGTTCTAATAATTGAGATACTGTTTTAACAGATGTTACGAATATTACAAGTATAGGTAATATAATGTATAGTACTTATAGTATATGATTATTAATAGTTTCTATTATTTTATTATTAGCCATGGTCGGTTCTATTGTAATAACAATTAATCCGAGTAAGAACTTATAAATTTTTGCATATTAGTAAATAAAAATATAAACAAAGATTTGTCTCTGGGTTTATAAAGAAACAGTATTTTTTTAATAAGTTATCGTAATTATAATACAAATAATAAAGCAAATAAGTCGATACTTTCTCCTTATTGAATTACAGGATTTTCAGTTGGAGAATCATCCTTCTCTAGAGGTATCTATAAAAATAATAAATATAATACAAAATGAAATGTTGTACATTGTTTTGCTATATAATTACATGTTAAAGACTTATTTATACTACAAAAAATCCAAGCTTTCTTTAATGTAGGTAATATATATAATGTTAATAATAAAGGTCATGTTATTTTGGCTGTTAATTATATAAATGATTTAAATAATGTAATCATTCCTCATTTTATTAAATATCCTTTATTAACACAAAAAAAGGTGGATATTTTGCTTTTTAAAACTATTATCGAATTAATGAAAACAAAAAAGCATCTTACAAATGAAGGTTTAACTGAAATTATTAGTATTAAAGCTTCTAGGAATAAAAGTCTTAGTAATATATTACGTAATCATTTTGTTTCTATTGTTCCAGTAGTTAAGCCAAAAATAAATTTGGTATCGATTAATCAGATTAATCCTTATTGATTTTATGGCTTTACAGACGCATAAGATTGTTTTTTTTTGTTAATATACGGAGTAATAGAAAAAATAATGGTACTTGAGTTTCATTGGTATTAAATCTTGTTCAAAATTCTAGAGATATCTTTTTATTTGAAAGAATAAAAGCATTTTTTGGTTGTGGAAATATTTTTAAAGATAAATCTGCAGTTAGATTTAGGGTAGATAAATTTTATTCAATTGAAGAAAAAGTCTTACCCTTTTTTTAAAATTATCTCTTGCAAACAAATAAATCCAGGGATTTTGTAGATTTTTGTAAAATATATGATTTAATTAAAAATAAGGCAAATTTAACACAAGAAGGTTTACAAAAAATTATAAATATTAAAATTAGTATTAATACAGGTAGAAAATATTAAATATTAATAACTTTTTGTGGTATTATTATATAATATTTATAATAACTTTACCATTAATTAGGTAGCTATTATTATTTATGAAAAAGAATCTAATTAGAGTTTAAGAATTAAAATTAATTAAGTTACAGTTTAATTAATTAATTTTAATCATATTATTAGGTTGGAGCTATTGCTATTACTATTTCTGAAAAAAGAGTTTAATGATTTATATTAAATATATTTAATGATATACAAAACAAAAAGTAATTTTCAAAATCATCCTTATCACTTGGTATCTCCTTCTCCTTGGCCTATTTATACAAGTGCTGCACTTTTTACTGTTACAACTACTGGTGTATTAAGTATGCATGGTTTTTTTTTTGTGGGTTATTTATTTTTTATTACTCTCTTTAATTTAATTGTATCAATGATTTTTTGATTTAGAGATGTAATATCAGAGGGTATAAAATATTATATTTTATATATTTATTTTCAAGATTATATCTTGAAAATTACTAAAGCTTTTAGTAAAGAAGATATAAAACAAGCTTTAAGTTCTAGAAATATTTTATATAAGAATATAAGTGAAGATCAATTAGGATACTATTTAGCAGGATTATTAGAAGGTGATGGTTATATATCTATACCTGCTTTAGGTAATACGTCATTAAATAGGATTTTAAATCCTAGAATAGTCTTTACTTCACATATTAATAATATACAATTATATGCATATATTCAATATAAATTAGGAGATATTGGACGTTTTCAATATAATAATAATACTATCCGTTATATTATAGGTGATATTAAAGGTATTGAATTATTAATAAACTTAATACATAACAAACTTAGAACGCCTAAAAATTTAACTTTTAATAAATTAATTAAATTTATAAATGAAAAATATAATCTTTCTTTTAAAGAAAGTATATTAGATAAATCAAATTTATTAGGTAATAGTTGGTTTACAGGGTTTGTAGAAGCAGATGGTAATTTTTATATAAAAATTACGGAATCTAAGCCTAAATCTGAAACTAGAATAAGATCTATTAGTGAAAGTATTAGTCTTAGATTCAGGTTAGATCAACGTTTATATGATAAACCTACTTGTTTAACTATGTTACCAATTATGGAAGAAATTGCTAAATGTTTTCAATGTAATTTATTAGAATATAAAACTTTAAAAAGTGGTCAAGTTTTATCAATATCTATTACGAGTATAAATAAATTAAAAGTATTAATTGAATATTTTAATATTTATAGTTTATTAGGTATAAAATATAATGATTATTTAGATTGAAATAAAGTTTATCAAATGTTTGTTAATAAGGAACATCTTAGTTTAGAAGGTAAACAAAAAATAAAATTAATTAAATCAAATATGAATAGTAGAATAATTATCTAAAAAAATGTGCCCTCTTTAAATTTAACTATATGCTGGAAATTTCTTTATATTAGAACAATCAGCAGGAAACCAATAAATTTATAATTATTTTAGTAGGTTCCTCAGAGACTATAAGTTAAGAGTTAATACGTTAATATTATTTGTTATTAACCTATTATCTAAAATATAGTCCAATTAATGTAGTAATACATTAAATATAATGACATATTTAGGAAATCATACTAGCGCTGTACAAAAAGGTTTAAATTTAGGTGTAGGTTTATTTATAGTTTCTGAAGCTTTATTTTTTCTAGCTATTTTTTGAACTTTTTTTCATAGTTCATTATCACCTAATATAGAATTAGGAGCTCAATGACCTCCTATGGGAATAAATGGTATTAATCCCTTTGAATTACCTTTGTTAAATACTATAATATTATTGTCATCTGGTATTACAGTGACATATTCTCATCACTCTATTATACAAGGTAATAGAAAAGGAGCTTTATATGGTTTAGTTTATACAATTATATTAGCTGTATTATTTACGATTTTACAAGGTGTAGAATATACAGTTTCATCTTTTACTATATCTGATGGTATATATGGTTCTTGTTTTTATTTTGGAACGGGTTTTCACGGGTTAATAAGTAAAATTTTTACTAATAAAAATTGTTTTTTTTCTACTTTTATTAATAAACTTTGTCCTTATTGAATAACTGGTTTTTCATATGCATAATCGAGTTTTAGTATAAGGATTTATAAAGTTAAAGAAAGGAAAACAGGATGACGTGTTTTACCTATATTTTTAATTGAATTATATAAGAAAGATATATTAATACTTAAACGAATCCAAGCTTTTTAGGTCTAGGTATTATATATAAACGTAAAAATGGTAATGTAGTTTATTTTGTTCAGTCTTTTAATGATTTAACTAAAGTTATTATACCTCATTTTGATAATTATCCTTTATTAAGTAAAAAAAAAGCTGATTTTTTATTATTTAAAATGATTATTAAACTTTTAAATGATAAATCACAAGCATGAATGGAAGGTTTACAAAAAATTTAAATATAAGAGCTTCGATTAATAAAGGATTATCTAAAAAATTAAGTATAGCTTTCCCTAACACGAATTTAATTGAGAGACCTTTGGTTAATATTGAGCTAATAAATCATTTTAATTGACTTGTTGGATTTGTTGATGGAGAAGGTTGCTTTTATGTTAAGAAAAAAAAAATAAATACATTATTAGGTTTTCAAATAAGTTTATCTTTTTCTATTTATCAACATTCACGTGATGAAATATTACTTGAAAAATTAATTGATTTGTTAGGTTGTGGTAAAATTGAAAAGGTTAATAGAGACCTAATTCAGCTGTTTTTGTTGTATATAAATTTAATGATATTTGTGAAAAAATTATTCCTGTTTTTCAAAATTATCCTTTACAAGGTATAAAATCTAAAAATTTTTTAGATTTTTGTAAAATTGTTTATTTGATGAAAAATAAAGTTCATTTAACATCAGAAGGAATAAAACAAATAGAGATAATTAAATCTAGAATGAATAGAGGTAGAATTAATAATTAATTTTCATATTGGTTAAATTATATGTAGCCCCTATTAAATTATAAATACTAAATAAAATTTTATCTTTTATAGAAAATAGAGTAAATTGCATAAATATCTTATCAATATTTTTATAAGACAATATGCAGCCAACCATATATATAATAAAAAGAATAATTCTTGGTTTATATTATACCGGTATATATGTAGGTTCAACGACTAATATTGAGTACTTTATTTACAATAATATTGATCTTAATACTCTATAATTAAGTATAAAATTAATTATATTTAATTAATGATATAGTCTAAACAATAACGTAAGTTATTGAATAATTATGATTTGTACATGTAATCGTTGGAACTGCTTTTTTAGCAGTAGGCTTATGACGTTTACTTGCCTACCATTTTACCGATCATCATCATCTCGGGCTTGAGTCTGGTATATTATATTGACATTTTGTTGATGTAGTATGACTTTTTTTATTTATTTCTATATATTATTGAGGTTATTAAAATTTAAATATATTTAAATTTTAATAAACATAAAAATATTTATTTTATGATTTGATACTTTATAATATTTTGCTTTTTGCATGAAAATACATTTTTGTATTTAAAATTTTATTTTTAATTATATAAATTTGAAATTTTTAATTAAAAATTGTATTAATTTAATTATAGCCTCTTTTTTTTTTATTTTTTTTTTATTAAGATATATATATGAAAATATCCCGTATACAAATATTTTATACTATGCTACAATTAATACCATTTTATTTTTTTACAACATTGATTACTTTTATTTTATTAATTATTAATGGAATAATATTATTAAATATTTTATTGATTATTAGTTGTTATTTATATTATTTATATAAAAATTATATTTTTTGATATATATTTATAAATATAATAATTTTTATTATTGTCTCGATAATATTATTGATTACTTTTAGTGGTCAAGCTTATGCTGAGACTCCTGAAATTGATCTTCAAGAAATATTTTTTGAAAAAATAACAAATTTTTATAATGACAAATTGGAATTTGATACCAAAGCAAATAGTTTTTCTAGTTGATTTAATGATCGTATTGCTCAGGTAGAATTTCAAAATGGTAGACCTATGCCACAGTTTAAACTTATGACTGAGTCTATGAAAGCAAATGAGTCTCTAGAGAATCATTTATTAGAGAGAATACCTGCTGAGGGTAATCTAATACATGATCAAGCTGGAGTAATGTTGGATAGAGTTAGCGAATTGCAAGCTATGGATGCCAAGATACATTCTATTTCACATACTAATTTTGACTGCTCAGAGTACCAAAAATTAACAGTTCACTTCATGCAATATAGAAGTTCATGTAAAACTGTTAAATGGTACGCGCTTAAACACCCTAATAAAATTTTATTAGGTTTGGATCTGAAAAATAAATTTTTTTAATTATATATTTTTAGCTATAATATATATTTTACTATTATAGTCAATAACTATAATAAGTATTATTATATAAGCTATATTTAATATTATTTTTTTAATCTATGAAAAAAAATTCAAGTTTTATAAATATATTAATTATTTTATATTATATATAATTTGTCTTTTTAATTAAAATAAAATAAAATTCCTAAAATTAAAAATAAATAAACAATTAATTTATTAATTTATTTAGTGTTTTGATACAAAAAGAGACTTTAGTTTAATAGGTAAAACATGTGACTTTTAATCATTATCATAAGGGTTCAATTCCCTTAAGTCTTAATAATTATTAAATAAAAATTATTAAGACTTAATTAATAATTTTTTTTAACGAATTTTTAGATAAAATTAACTTTAAGGTTAATAATAAAAAAATATAAATATATAATAAATTACTATATATTACATAATAATATATTACAATGTAATATATTCAATATAAAAAATACTTTAAACTAAACAGCTATGAGTTAATGGTAAACTAATCGTCTTCCAAACGAATAATACCGATTCGAATTCGGTTAGCTGTATAAAATTGATAATTTATTTAATAATTTAAAATATATAGATTTTTATTCGATTAGTTTTAATTTAACAGGGTTAATAACTTAATTGGTAAAGGATTTTCTTGTCGAGAAAATAGATACCGGATCGAAACCGGTTTAACCCGTTTATTTAATTTTTAAGGAAAAGTCGCTATAGGTAAAGCAAGATATTTGCTAAATATTGTGTATTATACACTTAGATGTTCAAATCATCTCTTTTCCGTGTTTAAATAGAATTAAAGCTGACATTGTTATTTAAATTGGATAATAAATATTTTAAGTATATAATTTTTATATTACAATTTTTAATAATTTAAATACTTTACAATATAAATTAAACATATAATAAATAAAATGTATAAATAAATATTTATTTATACATCTAAATTAATATAAAGTTTATTATATTTTTTTTAATAGTTTAAAACTATTTATTTTATAATATTATTAAATATTTAATTTTTGAATTATAATTAGGTTTCTTAACTTAATTAGGTAAAGTATACTTTTGATAAGAGTAGGATTAGCGTTCGAGTCGCTGAGAAATCATATATTATACATTATTTATAATAGAAGAGTATAATTTAAAGGTAAAATTTGAAGCTTCAAACTTCACATTCTCAGTTCAAATCTGAGTGCTCTTGATTAAAATTAGATTAATAATTAAATAGAATTTTTATTGTTAAAATTTTATTATAAAATAATAAAAAATTAAATTAAAGTTTTAATTTAATTTTTTTATTAAATGTTAAATTGATTATTAATAATATAATCAATTATATTATTAATTAATAAATATAATATAAATTTTACTATATGTCACTAATCTAAACAAAATATTATATAATCTTTATTATATATAATATTTACATAAAATTGCATAAAATTTTATAGTATACTATAATTTATTTAAGAGAATTGGCCGAGTGGTTTAAGGCGACAAGCTTGAGACTTGTTAAATTATTATTTCATCCGTTCGAATCGGATATTCTCTGAATTTACTTTATACAGGTTAGAGCCAGGTTGGTTAGGCGTCTCAATTGGGATGAGGAATTGTTATGTTCGAATCATAATAACCTGATAATAATAAGTTTATTAAATATTTTTAATAGATAAATAAATTTATTATTTATATGTAAGATGTTTTTCTTGATAATAAGTTAATATCAAGGCAAGTATAAAAAGAAACTATTATGGAAAATTAGCTATATATTAAAGATAAATATATCTAAGATAAATCCAATAAATAAACAAAGTGAATTGAAATATCTCATTAACTTTAGGAAAAGAAATCAAACGAGATTTTATAATTAGTCTTGACTAATATAAAAAAGCTTATAAGTAAAATGGATAATATCTGTTTGAAAAAAGGGGAACCTTCCTCTAAAGCTAAATATAATATATAAGCAATAGTGAATAGTACCGAGA
>Ga0193741_1000021_pt1 | contig 43660 bp, 58 predicted proteins | sample L2s2metaG_FD_143059 | JGI IMG/M metagenome (GOLD analysis project Ga0193741, IMG submission 143059) | Soil microbial communities from a riparian zone of the East river system, Colorado, United States - L2s2 | ecosystem: Environmental > Terrestrial > Soil > Riparian zone | place: USA: East River...
ATTAAAGTGATCTTATTCTGTAAGTGAAAGGAATTTAAATGCCAATCATTCAAAACTTTGATTTCTCAAAAAATAGACCAAGAAACAAAAAACCTAAATCTCAGAATCTCAATCTCAATGAGAATCTCAAATCAAAAGATGAGAAATCTCGTAACGAAAAATCAAAACTCAAACAATTTTCACAAAATGAATTACTCATGATCAAAGAATCTCTAAAGTTTTTCCGAAAGATCTCGAACGACGAATCAATGATTCTTCAAACTTTTGGACTCACAAGTGAGCAATTCTTCATTATGAGTCATTCGATTTTTGATAAGATTTTTTGGAATATCGAATATCTCTCATCAAATGGATCAACTGTTTTAAATGAGTTAGATTCAAAAACTTTAGAAATTTCTCATTGGGAATCAAAACCACAATCTAATTACAAAAGAGAACCGACATTGATTGAGAAACTCCGTTTAATGTCAAAAACTGAGAGACTCAAGTATTGGGAGAAAAATTCAAAATGACTCAATCAAATCTCACTTCAAAAACTGAAAATGAAATCGAAGAAATCCCAATAATTCCATCAGAATGCTACATTACGAAAGATCATTCACTCTATTCAAAGATTGAAAATTTCCTAATCGGCGAATTACCAAATGCCTATCACGATATTCTCAAAGCGAGAATCTATAATGGGCAGGGATATCGAGATATCAGAATATATCAATTAGTCGCTGATAAGTCATTTCTGTTTAAATTTCAGGAGACTCAGAAGTTTTTAAGTCCCGTTGAAATCTCAGTCTATTTGAGAGAATTTCAAAATAGATCCATTCAGAATCTCCCGAAAGACAAATCTCATAAAGTAATAGGTTTGAATTTTATAACCGACTTGAATTGTGATACGCGATTAATTTCAACAGAAATTAAAGCTCATCTAACAGATGAGAAACTTGTTGAATTAGGTAATATTGGAATTCAGCAACAATCAGCAAAATTAATGTCTGAAAAGAGTTTCCAAGAACAGATGGAAGATCTGAAAATCATGGAAGCAATGGTTAATTTTGCCAGAGAACAAATTGGAAATCGGAAAGTTAGGGAACTCGATAAGATTAAAATCTCTCAGAATGAGAAATATGCACAAGAGAGACTTGATAAGGCGAATGGAATTAAAACCTCTAAATCTGGTAAAATACTCAAAGTTAAATCTCAAACCAACTCAAATATCATCCAAAACCTAACTGCCAAATTTGGTTCATCAAAAGTTAACTATTGGACTAAAATCCTCAAACTAAATATTGAGAAAATTTCCATGGAAGAATTAGAACAGAGATCAAAACAGTTTGATCTAATTAATGAAATTTGAAATCTCAAGTGAAATAAAATGACAGATCCAAATCTAACTGAGAATCCCACATCTTGGGAACTCATATATCAAAATGGAGTTAAACACATAAGATGTCTCGTGTGTGGTTCATTATCGCCAAATCAACTTTACATTGATTCATTATGGTGTCCATCATGTAAAGTTTATCATCCTCAAAGAATCCCAAATCAATTTAAATCAAAAGATGAAATCTCAAACTCAAAAGAAACCCAAAGTCAAAATTCTCAGAGAGAATTACATAACGAAACGACAGAGAAAAATCAATCGGGAGATTCAGGAGAAATTTCAAGATCCAATAATCTCAATAGAATGTCTAATAGGGATGTTTCTAATGGCCATGATTCTACTGTTAATAAATCTGAGAATCTTTTAAATAAATCTCATGAAGTGAGAGAGAATATAATCTACTGTGATCGTTGTTTAAATGAGATGAAACCGAATTACGTCGGTTCAAAGTATTACTCATGTCCGAATGGTCATTCGGCAATCATTTCAAACTTAATTCCAATTGAAGATAAATCAAAAGATATCAAGATTAAAAAATCCCGAAAGATTGAAACTCACTGTAAATTCTGTGGAAAAATTGCAGAGATCTCATTAGAGACAAATCTAGGTCCAAATAGAAAACTTAGAAAATATACATGCGGACATTCTGAGTTAATTGATTTATTAGCACCACCAGAAGATAGAGATTCTCGATGGGTTAAGGCATTTCCATTTCAACAGGAGGGAGTGGAGTTTATTGAGAATTCCAATTATCAGGCACTCTTAGCCGATGAAATGGGTTTGGGTAAGACGATGCAAAGTTTATTTGCATTGAGATATAATTATAATGAATTAACTCCAACATTAATAGTTTGTGAAGCGGCAAAAGTTTATGATTGGAAAGATGAATTTAATGAGTGGGTTATAAAAGATAACCCGAAAGAATTTGAAATCTACGAAGAGCCGCTAATTCATACATCGGGAACATTTGGATTATGTCCGGGTTTTAAAACTCACATCATAAGTATGGCGTTACTCCAGAAACCTAAGGTTCTCAAATCAATCTTGGAATATGGATTCAAACTGGTAATTGTTGATGAATCGCACTCATTTAAAAATGAAGACTCAAAGAGAACATCTGCGATTCAAAAGATCTGTCAATCAATAGATCACTACATATTTCTAAGTGGGACGCCCGTTATGAATAAGGTCGAAGAATTTTTCACAACATTAAATATTTTAAGACCGAGTCACTTTCCAAGTAAAAAATCTTTAATCGCCAAATGTGATCGAACTGACAGTGGTAAAATACTCGGAATCTCTAAGATCTATCGTGAAAGATTTTTTAAAATGACATCAGAATATATTCTCAGAAGAACCAAAAAAGATATTGGGATTCAATTACCTAAATTATTCATTCATGAGAAATTCGTTGAAGTAAATGATTCAAAAGAACTTGTAGATGCCTATAATCGAGGACTGGATGATCTTGAAGAGATCTTAAATTCCAAAAAGTCAAATATGACTCAAGATATTCTAGGAATTTTCTCAAATTTAAGACATATCACTGGACTCATGAAAGTTAATACGGTCGCCGCATATGTTGAAGAGTTTATGGAGTCAACTGAGGAAGATGGAAATAAAATTTGTGTGGGAATTCATCACAAACTTGTAGGTGAGTTCTTAATGAAACGGCTGAATAAATATAATCCAATTACAATATCTGACGAAGATGGACTTACAAAGGCAAATAAGATTGAGTCATTTAAAAAACCAGAGAATCGATTACTCATTGCCTCAATATTGGGAGCGGGTCAGGGTCTGAATATTCAATTCTGTAAGAATTTCGTACAGGCAGAAAGACAGTGGAATCCGGCAAAAGAGAAACAGTTTTATGGACGATTTCACCGAATTGTTAAAGATGCGAATGGTAACGTAGTTACAGAATTCACCGATGATGATGCAGTAATTGGCGATATTCTAAATGCAAAAGATACCCTAGACGAGTATTTTGATGCAGCAGTCAAATTAAAAGAACAAATAGTTAAAACAACTGAAGAGTCAGACTTTGAAACTGACACATCATTTATGATTGAACTGGCGAGAAAGATGGTTCAAGTCAGAATGAAGCATGGAATTGGGTAACTCACGAAGTGAGAGAAACTTTCAATGTACACTGAATTCCTATCAGCAATGATATTAAGTTTCATTGGGATATTCCTAGTATTCTCATTACTTACAGCGATTCTAGAAGGACTCTGCGATACTTTAGACTCAATTAAAAATTTATTTAGAAAAATAACGAAATGAAAAACTTAATCGTAACACTCCCAATTATTTACGTAATGTTTAGAATTATTGATTCATTACTCGAAGGATCATTTTCAAAATGACCATTGAATTAAGAGACTTAGGAATAGTTACAGGGATTGGATTTGGATTACTTACTTTTCAAACCACAGTAATTCTCTGGTCAGTTAATAGAGTTGAAAATTCTTTGAGAGAACTACTAAAATCCCAAATTAAAGGATTAGAAGATTTGATGGATTCTAAAATTAAAAGATTAGAAGACCTTATAAATTCTAAAATTAATGGATTGGAAAATTTATTCAAATCAGAAATCAAGAGACTCGAAGATAAAATTGAGACAAGGATACTAAAATAGATGACAACCTACAAATTCAAAATTCAAACCTACAATCTAAATGATCTCACAAGTTCAAAATATACGCCGTTTGCAACAATTGAGTCATTTGAGAAAGGAGTCGTTTCAACAATCGTAAGTGCCTTAAATCAATTAGCAATTAAAAACGACGAAGGGATTCGATATGTATTCCTCGAAGATAGGATACCAGCATGAAAATCCCAAATGAAAAGTAACTCACAATGTCAAATGAACAATTGTACATTTTGTTAGGCGCACATGGATTCCAAATGTTAGTAACTTTATGGCTAATAAACCATGTGGATAAATCTATAAATAAGAGAATTGATGATTTGAGAATAGCTTTAACAGATTTAATTAAGTCTGAAATTAAAAGACTTGAAGATAAAATTGAAACTAAAATTTGGAAATAAAACACATGTCAAATTTAAACTCAAACCCAGATGAAAAGATCATTGAGAAAATTAAAAAACTCTTAGAGTTAACCACTTCAGATAATGAAAATGAGGCATCTCATGCAATGGAGACTGCAAAGAGATTGATGCTCAAATACTCACTCAATGAGACTAATTTCCTAGAAACTAACTCAGTACCGGAAATTATTGAGTCTCAGTATTCATCATCATATTTTCAAAAACCTGGTCTTAAAGAATCAATGCCACGCATTTTAGCAGTAATTGCGCCAATATTTGGGTGTCAGGCGTTTGTTCGAGTAGATATTAGTGGATTCAAGAGTTATCATTTATTAGGATTCAAAACTAATATTGAAATTACAAAATTCGCACTTGATTCACTACTCGCACAAGGAAACATTGATGCCCGCCGAGAATATCGAAAGTTTCGTACGGTAACTTTTGGTCTAAGTTTTTGGAGGGGATTTGCCGACGGCCTCAAAGTGAAATTCGCTAAAGAAAAATCAAATGAAATTGGTTTGGAACTCTACGATAAGGTCAAAGAGAAATTAGATTCTATTACAACGGGAACTATTGATACGGCAAAAGAGGATGGAGTGGCACGAGAATCAGGATTTCAAAGTGGAATCTCATCTCAAATAAGATCTGGTATTAATACATCTAATTCAGGGAAACTATTAAACTGATGACTATGAACATCTTACAACAATACATTGAAAGTCTACATGAAGCACTTCTCAGTAAAAATGATGAAAAACTGAAAGTTCACATGAGAAAATGGCAAATTAAAATTCCTGAATCTGATGAAATATTCCAAATAATGAAACATAAATCCATAACTGCCAGAGTAGATTTACCAGAAGAAATGAGACGAGAGAGTAAAAAATGGCTTTTTGAAAGAAAATATGAATCATTTGATGATGGAGATGTTTAAAAATGACCTACAGAATCGGCAAAGATTCTCCTTCTGAAAAGAGTAATGAGCTACCATTCATTAAATGTCTAATCTGTTTGAAGAAATCCTACTACCAAAAAGACATTGAGAATAAGTATTGTGGATTTTGTCATAAGTTTCATCAAGATTTAAATCAAGGAGAATCTCAGACGTGAATTTCAAAATTGACAACGAAGTTCTCATTGATTTTATCGAAAAGTTTGAATTAGATGCGACAAGCGATTTCAAGAAGTCAAAGAATCTAAGTGAATTGCTAATTCAAACTAAAATCCTCAATCCACGAATCGCAATTTGGTTGGAAATGGGAATTAATGAGTTTCAAATATGTCCACATTTTGGACTGGGATTCATGTTTGCACTCAAATTAATGGCACTTCAAATTGAGAAAGATTCACTCATTCCGAGAGAGAATCAAACAAATTAACTCAAATGATAAACGAATCTCAATTCAAAATTCAAAATCAACTTAAATCTCATGAAGTGAAAGGTTTCAAAAAACGAACCAAACTAACATTAATTCTCAATTCACATTCACTAAGTTACTACCAGAAATGCGAGAAACTCTATGAGTATACGACGATTAGAAACTTGGAACAAATTGAAGAAATTTATCCGTTTACTCGGGGTTCTCTCATAAGCAAAATCTTAGAGTTATGGTATCGGGCGAAGAAACTCTCATACAGTAAAGAGAGACTCGAAGATCTCGAATTTAAACTCTATAAGATAGTTTTTAGATCAAAATCACTTAAAGAGGATGACCGAACATTAATAAGTGCCAGATTACAGGAGTACTTTGAGAAATATCGACTCGAGACTTACAAAGTGATTGCCGTCGAAAAAGGCTTCAGTAAAATACTGTACGAAGATGACTATGTTTTGTACATTTATGAGGGTAAGCCAGATTTAGTGGTCGATTTTGGACCTAATCTAGGAATTGGACCCATTGATCACAAATCAGAATCGAGAAGGAATGATATTTATCCATTCAATAATCAAATACTCGGTTATTGTTGGTCAATGGATTCAAAGATCGGCATGTATAACTACATTGGACTTCAAAATGATGACCAGAATGGAAAAGTTCTACGGCGAGAGACACTCACATTCTCAGAAAATCAAATTAATCAGTGGCGAGATGATACAATTCAGTGGTTTCATCGGATCTTACGATCATTAAACTCAAAAAATTATCTAAGATCATGGAATTGTCAGGGAGTTTATGGAGTTTGTTCATTCAGTAAGGTTTGCGAAATGCCGACTGAAAATGGTAAACTAGTTAAAATTAAGAACCTATTTAAAGAACGGGAGCCTTATAGATCGTGGTAAGTTTATTACAAGCTACAGTAAGTTTCACAATAGAATCAGATAAAGCTACTGAAGAAATTCAAAAATTTCTCGAATGGTATATTAATGAAGCCTGTTCAAAACTTGAAGATGTTGGAATGGATGTAACCTACAATTTAAATGTGAAAGAGCTTTGAAAATGACTAATGACACACTAACAATTCTCGGAGCTAATACACTTTACACAATAATATTGATGATTTATATCAATTTAAAGATTAAATCAATCTCTGAGATTAAAAAGATTGAGTAAATAGATGCCAGTCTTAGACCATCTCCACACATACGAACGGATAAAAGATAGGCCAGAATATTTTAAATGTATTCATCCTCTCTGTTATCACTTCATTCATAAAGATCTCTTAGAACTTAAAAAAGCGATGTGCCGTTGCGGAGATTCATTCATTTTAAATCGAGAGGAGTTAAAAAAGAAATCACCGAAATGTTCCAATTGCATTAAAACAAGAAATCGCAAATCAAATTCATCTCTGAGAACAGAAGAAATCGCAGGAGTTATCGAAGATCTAATTGCTGAAACGCCATCATCTACGGCGAAAGATGAAAATGATAAATCTTATGAGCTTTGATAAATCTAATTAAGGAAAATTAAATGGAAAATGAAACAACATTTTTGGTCAATGGAATAGTCTCAAGTAGAGATAAACAACCTTATCTGCAATTATCAAATGCAGATAGAATGATAGCACAATTAACAATGTCACAAGCGAGACAAATAGCCCAAGATATATTAATAATGTGCAGTCGTACAGAAGCTGATGCAATGGTTATGGAATTTTTCAGTAATTTAGCCACAGATAAAGATGAAGCACTTCAATTAAGTGCAGTTTTTATGCAGAAATTCCGAGATTATCGAGCAAATTTAGATGATGAACAAATTAAACATAATCATCGAGGTTAAAATTAAAACATAATTAAAGGAATTATTAAAATCATGAACAAACGAATGTACAATCTCGAAATTAACAATCAAGTATTTGAAATTGCCTACACAGATGACCAAATGAGATCATTTGTCAATCAATTCAAAAGATACATTGAATTGGAAACTGGAAAAACTGATAATGCAGTAGGAACTCACACTGAATCAGTTGATGATGCACCAGATGATCAGGGTCATACAGGATTTAAGGGAAATCTTAAATAAATGTTTGAAAATGACTGGACAAAAATCTCAGTAATAGTTATCAGTTTTGCAGTTGGAGCTTATTTCAACAACAAAAGAATCGATGATTTCAAAGATTCCACGAATAAAAGATTTGAAGATCTTTACAAATATTTAGAAATCAGATTCAAACATATTGATGACGATATGAAATTAATGAGAGATGATCTTAAAGAACTTAAAACTGACATGAAAGAATTACTTAAAGTAAAAAACTAAAATGCCAACTCTAAATGACCTAAAACCCACTGAGAATTTTGTTTCACTCGTAGTCGGAAAGCCAGGATCAGGGAAAACTTCGGCAATTGCGAGTTTCACATCTAAGGATTCACCAACTTACATATTTGACATAGATCACCGAATTAAAGGTTTGGAGGGATCTCGTGAATGGCTTGGTCAAGATGTTTGGGATAATTTAACATTTGACCAGTATGACACTAGAGACGGCTTTCGATCTATTGAGAAACAGTTTATGGTATTCGCGGAAAAGTATGACAAAAGAAATCTCGAATTCAAAAATCTTGTAATTGAATCTGTTGGATCATTGAGTGAAATGTTTCTCGTCGATTCACAAACAATGAAGGGATTAAAACCTGGAACTGATTTTTCAAAGTTAAAAGGTGATCAAACGAGAGGTGCCCGAATTGTCGGGAATATTAGTTTCCCCACGCCAGATGATTATAATTATGGCAAACGGGCGTTTCATATTTTGTTCTACCATTATTTTACACACTTCACAAAGTGTAATATATTTTTAAGTGGTTGGACGGCGGATAGATGGATTAAAGATCCTAACGCAGAGTCAGTATATGCTCCCCAGATTGTTAGTGGAACTCAATTACTAGCTACTAACAAGATTGCAAGTGAATTGCCTGGGTATTTCGACCACATTTGGGAATTTGATAAGGAGGAAACGGGATCGGCAAAGAATCCACTGAAATACAGAGTTAAATTTAGAAGTGGAATGGCTAAAACAACTATGCCACAGATTCCAAACGAAATAGACATAACAGGCAAGAATTTCAAACACGAGTTGTTTCAGTATTTACCACAAGAGATTAAATCTCAGAAGACGGCCTAAGATGATACCATCTAATGAAGCTTTACAAACATTCTATGGGACAATACCACTAATCATCGTCATTCTTGGAATCTTTTTAAGAAGTCAAATACTTCAAAAAGATATTCTACACAGATTGGGGAAAATCGAAGACAAATTAACCAAAATTACTGAACGACTAATAATTCTTGAAAGTAGATTTGGGATAGTCTATAAAGATTAGACAATTAAGGAGAATTAAGATGAACTTTGAAATAATCTCAATGACCGAGAAAAGACGAGATATGTTACTTCAGATGAATGAAAGTGATTCTGAGAATGAATCTGATGAACTGATTACAGTTTTGAAAGATCAAGATTTTGACGATTCTGAAGACTCTGAGAATGAAGATTCTGATGAAATAGATTTAGAGGATGAATTAGAGGAGGATGAAACTGAAGATGACTCTGAGGATGAATTAGAAGATGAAATAGAGATAATTGATGAAACTGATGAGAATGAGACTGACTCTGATGAAAATGAGGATGAGATCGAAATTACAGACGAAGAAACTGAAGAAACTACTTAAAGAATCTGAAGAGATACTTGAATCTATTAAAAGATTAGAGATCAAGGTTAATGAAAACTCTCACAATTTATGATAAATCTATCTTTTGGTGGCAAAATCTTTTAATTGACGACGAAGATTTTGAAAAAGTTTCGAAAGTAAGTAAATCCATACGTAAAGATTCTGGAGGGCGCAAATCACTCCGGATTTATACCAATGGAAGCTCTATAAGTCTAACTAATTTTATTCTAAATTTAGATAAAAGTGTATTAATAGATCATAAAGATCGTAATCAATTTAATAACCAAAAATCTAATCTTAGGATATGTAATAGCCAACAAAATAATTTCAACAAAGGTCCAATTACTGGACAATACAAAGGAGTAAGTTATAACAAAGAAAATAGTAAGTGGAAAGCCCAGATAATGAAAACACATAAGAATTATCACATAGGTTACTTCAACACCGAAATTGAAGCCGCGAAAGCATACGATAAAAAAGCAAAGAAACTATTTGGTGAATTTGCCTATCTAAACTTTCCAGAAACAAATAACTCTCAAAAACACGAAACTCTAATTAAAAAGGAACAGAATTAAATGCCGATCATTAGTTTGACACAGGAAGCGATAGATAGGGGAAAGTTCCCAGAAATTGGCTGGAGTCATGCAGATCTGCATGCAGTCCGAGAGGCAAAAAGTGCCAAAGGAGATTCAACCAATTTCTTCTTTGAATTTATTATGACCTCTGGACCAGAATCAAAGAATGACAATAAGGGGAGATACCAGACCTTTTTAGTTAATTCTTTGGCAATCTCAAATGGAATTAAAGATGTCATTACGAGCTTTAAAGCCATGATTGCAGCATTGATGGGGATCAAACCCAATGATGTTCAGGCGGATGATTTTGATACTGATAAATTAGTTGGTAAGTCGTGCTGGATTAAAATTGATGTAGTTACAATTGAAGGTAAATTAATCTACACGATTACTGATTTCTCAGCCGATCAAGATATTCCATTCTAGATTTTGGTGAGTAGTTAACTTTTGCTAAGTAGTTATCGCATGTAACTTGGGGTTATGGGGTCAGATCTTAAAATCTTAACCGAGATGAGAGAAATGGCCCCATTAAATGTGGAATCTAATAAAGATGGAGATAAAATGACCGAGGATGACAGAATTAAAGCTGAAAGATTTGAAACTGAGGTACTTAAAATCAAACATTCATTAAGTGACAGATTACCGTGGCCTCTTTCTGTGAGAATTGTGTTACTAGCTCATCTAAAATTCATTAAATACCATAATTCACTAGATTGGAGCTTCAGAAACACCGCCAAATTACTCAATAAACCAGATTCTCAAATCAAAACAGCAATAGAAATGGCAAAGATGTTAGAAACTTATCCAGATTTAGCTAAAATTACAAACAAAAGGAGAGCATGGAGAATTCTCAAGATGTTCCAGTACCTGCCGTCAGATAATTTGCGTTTGAAAATTGCTCAGGAGATTCAAAATCAACTAGTTAAAGAACGTCGGTCGACATATGATGAATTAGCTGGAAATTTAGGTGAGATGACGTTATGAGATACCATTGCTATGGATGTAATAAATCGGTAACAAGTGAATTACCAGAAGATTCAGTAATTCGTGCATTACTATTATGTCCAGAATGTATCGAATTAATTCCTGAGAAAGGTTTCGATTATGTAATTTCACAAAAACGGATACCTAAATATGAGTGAAATTCTCATCGAAGAAACTAAGGTTCAAATAAATGGTTGGGGTCCAGAAGTATCGCCGTTAATGTTAGTATCGGATTACCCTGGACCAGATGAGATTAAATTTGGAAAGGCATTAGTTGGATCTCATGGTAATACAATTGGCGATTTCCTACGTCTCTCGGGTTATAGTTTAAACGGCTGCTACAAGACCAACTTCATTAAGTATCCAATGAATGGTTATGGGTCTAAGAATCGTAAGAAAGCCCAAGGAATCTTAGATTATGTCAAGTCTCAAGGAAACTGGACTGAAATCCTCAAACAAGAGATCAAAGATATTCAACCAAACGTCATACTCGCATTTGGGGAATTAGCATTACGTGCGTTAACTGTCGAAAAGAATATTAATAATTTCCGGGGATCAATTTTACCAATTTCCAAAGAAATTTCAGATCGAAATATTAGAGTCATTCCCACATTTCATCCAAGAGATATAGTTCTCAACCCACTAAGTTCAGTTTATTTGAAAACCGACTATGATAAGGCTCTCAAATATTTAAATGACACATCTGAATACAAAGAACCTGGTAACTTATGGATTTGTAAAACTACAGACGCACTTATTGAGTATTGGAAACGGGCAAAACATGGTCCGTTTCTCGTGTTTGACATTGAAACTTGGTACAATTTTGTCACTTGTATTAGTTTTTGTACGGATGGAAATGAATCGGTTTCAGTTTCATTGCTCGATAAAGACACTTCAATCATGGAGAAAGTTTGCCTTTGGAAACAAGTCAATGAGATCTTACGATCGCCGATTCCAAAAGTCAATCAAAATATAGGCTACGATGAAACAATTCTCAGAATGAAATATGGGGTCGAGGTACGAAATATCATTGGCGATACAATGTTAATGGCCCATACACTTTATTGTGAATTACCGAAAGGACTTAATTTCCTAACCTCACTTTATACAGATATTCCCTATTACAAAGATGAGGGCCGTGAATATAATCCAAAGATTCATGATTTCAGTCGAATGCTCTATTACAATGCAAAAGATTCATTAGCAACTCATAAAGTTTGGACGGCACAATTAAAAGACTGCGAAGAACTCGGTTTAACTAATTTCTACAACGAAAAAGTTATGCCGTTGTATTTTCATTATCAAAAAATCAATCGAAGGGGGATTACAGTTGATACTTTGGTTAAATATGATCTCATTGACAAATATACTAATCTATTAACTGAATCACAGAAAAAGATTGATGATCTTTACGGCCAGAATCTCAACATTAACTCACCAAAACAGGTTGCAGAATTTGTATATGATTTTTTGAAATGCCCGTTACATACCCATACGAATAATTCCGGCGAATTGATACCTTCAACTGGTGAAGAAGTCATTCAAGAAATATATTTAAATGAGATAACAGATGAAACTCGCCGGGATATTCTCCAGGAGATACTTTTCTGTAGGAAACTAGATAAAGTTATTGAGTTTTTAAATACACCGTACCATTACGATGGGAAATTTCGTAGTTCATACAATCTCGCAGGAACTGAAAATGGCCGTACTTCTGGATCGGCATCAATTGGATGGTTTTTTAAATTGAGTGGGAAAGCAATTAAAGTCGGTCGGTTAGGGGCATCTCTCCAAACAATCCCAAAACATGGATTTATTCACAAAAATCAAAGATACGGAAATGACATACGAAACATATTTGTTCCATCATCCGGTAAGATATTTTTTGATGCAGATGGATCAAATGCCGAGGGACATATTGTAGCAGTTTTATGTGAAGATTGGGAAATGTTGGAATACATGAAAGCGGGAGGTGATATTCATAAGTTAACGGCATCTTGGATTTATAATCAACCCGTTGAGACAATTGTTAAGCCATCTGATGAACGAGATATTGGTAAAATGGCGAGACATGCAGGAAATCTTGGACAATCTCCAAGTGGACTCTCCATTCAAATCAATAAACCAATCAGTTTTACTCGAACTGTCATGGAGAGATTCCATAAAAATGCTCCAAAAGTCCAAGAAGTTTTCCATTACGAGATAACAAATCGAATAAAAGGTTATCGGGCAAATAGATTTCTAATGTCACCTCATGGACGAAGGAGAGATTTCTTTGGACGGGTAGATGATCATATGCTCAAAGAAGCCTTTTCATTTATTCCACAGTCAACATGTTCAGATCATTATAAATTTGCCTCACTCAAAATATCAAATCAAACAGAACACTTTGGTGCTGAGCAACTTTTTGAAGCTCATGACGGACTAATGTGGGAAATTCCCTATTCGAGATTAAATGAATTTGCCCAAATAGTGAAAACTGAGATGACCCAACCGATTAATTTCAAAGATTGTACACTAAGTAGGGATTACAATCTCACAATTCCAGTTGAATTAGGTTATAGTGACACAAACTGGAAAGAAATGAAAGATTTTCAGATTTAGTGGTTTAAGTAAGTAGTTAAATTAGTTAGTTAAATTGAAACGGAGAAACCTTGAAACTAGCATCAAAAAAGAAGTGGAAAATTGAAGATTCTCAGATTAGAGAATTAATTTCGATTAGAGATGAGAGGAAATTAAATCAAATGACGCTTTATAAACGAATTGGTCAATTAATTGGTCGTTCAATTAAACATCTTAGAAATTTAAATAAGAACGAAGCATCAAAGGTCATTGAGAATTATCGAAATAATCAGGAGTCTCAAATTAATCAACAGAAGATAATCTCCAAATTTTCACCTCAGATCTCAAAGGATGAAATCAGGCCGTCTCACGAACAACCCGATGAAACATCAAATGAAGTTAAAAGTGAATCACCTGAGAATGTGGAATCGGCCGAAAATGAGTCTCAACGAGATATTCATTTAGTGAAACCTGAAGTTAAATCAGAAATTGAAACTCCAAAGAAACTAACCTGGCAAGAAATAGTTGAACGGCAGAGACTTGAGAAACTAGCTAAGGAAAATCAAAAGAATGCTTAAATTAAGTGTTGAACAAACCAGAGAAGAAATTAGAATGATTGAGACACATATCTCGAAACTGTCGGATCTTGACATAGTTGAGATTCAAAAAGGTCAATTAAGCCGATTAGTTTATTTCGCCAAGAGATCTGTTACATCAAATCTAAGTAAATCAAAATCCCACATAACTCTCACAAATTCTCATGATCATGGACCTCCTGGTCCTCCTGATTATTCTCCCGTTGAGTAATTGTCTACATTAAAATTTAATTAAATCACCTATGCACGGAGTGTCTTTAAAATTATTTAGAATTACAGCATTCTAATATGCTAAAAACTTTGAAAGATATTCAAGATGTTTAATTTCATTGAAGAATACCTAAGATTAACTGAAGATCTTGAAACTCCGACAAGTTATCTCAAATGGGGCGCAATAAGTTGTATTGGGGCAGCACTCAGAGATAATTTTTACTTTAAATTTCCAGCAAGACAAGAGAAAATCTATCCAAATACTTACATCTTGTTACTGGGAGATACGTCTGCTGTTAGAAAATCAAATCCATTAAATGTAACTAGAAAACTTCTTAAAAAATTAGACAATACAAAAGTTGTTGCAGGAGCAGCATCCATGCAAGGCATTTTAAAAGAGTTAGGAAGTACTATGAACGGCAAACCAAAAGGGGGATCTGGGATAATGTTAGCTAAAGAGTTAGAAGCATACTTTGTCAAAGATCCCGCCACTATAGGTATTTTAACCGATCTTTATGATTTTCATGAAATTTACGAGAAAATACTATCAACCCAAGATACTATAATAATACGAAATGTCTGTTTAAGTTTATTTGGCGGATCAAATGAAATTATGATGCGAAAGTTAATTGATCAGTCTGCCGTCGAGGGGGGATTAGTTGGGAGAATGTTAATTATTGAGGAAGTTGAAAGACGTAAAAACAACTCTGGGTTTGAAGATAATCAAATAATAATTACAGACGAACACTGGGAACCTTGTTCAAAATTTCTGAATCGACTCAAAACCTTTACCAATGTTGAACTTAAATTCACTGAAAATGCCAGGAAACATTACAATGAGTGGTATCATTCGCTGCCGGAATTACAGAAACGAGTTAAAACAGGCACCGGATTTGAATATCGACTCCATACTCATGTTTTGAAAGTTGCTACCATTTTGGCGGCATCCATTGAAAACTTCGTGGGAACTATTGAACTTGAGTTTCTTGAATCGGCGATTCTTGAATGCGGCAAGCTAATTCCAACGTATCAGAAATTAACATTAGGTTCAGGTTCCCATCAAGATTCTCCGGCGATGGGACATGTTGTACTTGGAATAGTTAATTCCCCAAATCATGAAATTTCCCATCGTGATCTACTGTACAAACTTTTTGGAATTTGTGATACTGAAATGCTAAATCGAATTATTACGACATTAGAGCAGGCAGAATTAATTAAACAGAAATCCGTTAGAATGATTCCTGGTTACAAAGCAACTGATAAATTAGTTGAGAAAGTTTTGTACAAAAATCAAGAGAATGACAAGTCCAAGTGGACGGTGAATTAGCGCGGATGCGCTTAGGGAATTAAGAGATGTCAAACGAACAATTATTTTTAAGTTTACTAGGAACTCAGATAACAATCTCTGCACTGTTTGCAGGTTTTCTCAAATACTACATTGACGCTAAAATAGATCCAATTGCAAAACAAATGGACATACTCACAAAATTTATCATTGAACATTCTGAACGAATTGCAACTCTCGAAGAAAAAACTAAGAAACTATAACTCACGATGAAGTCATTGGAAAGATATGGAGATATGAGAACCCAACTTGAGATTGTGAGAACTAAAATAACCCCTAGTTCATGGGATATATTTCTTTATCAAAATTACATAATTGCTGAATCAATTGAAGATGATGTCACGAGATTTAATATCTTAGACAAGATTGTTCAATTACGAAAGGATGATTACAAATTAACTATGGAGATTCCCTAAGCCTACGGCTTTTGAGAGTCAAGTTTAACTTTCCCTTGATTATTAATTTCACCAGAAATTTCACGACCATCGGGTGTCTGATACATTATTCGGGCACCCCTTAATGCATTCAAAATAGTTTGTTGGGCAAATCTAGATTCCCGAGATGAAGCATCTTTGTCAAGTAATCCAGCTGCAATTCTGGCGTTTTTAGGATTGAACATTACTTTTTCAGTGAACTTATTAACCGAATTAGCGCCCGCCAAAGTTATTGTCCCAGCAAGTGCGGAACTTCCTAAATTATGCCCAGCCATTAAATTTCCTGCTCCAACTCCCATAGAAACTACTCCAGAGGCTAATCGCATTAAAGGTGAAACACTGCCACTTGGTGAATCGCCGATAATTGATGCGCGGGCTAAGAGTCTTTTGGCATTTCCTAAAGTTTGCGATGGAACAGCTTCCTTAGCACTCAATTCATTTGTGTTGAGATAATTAATTCCTTTTTGAATATCAATTTTACCAGTAATTGGGTCATACATCTCGCGACTTAATTCTCCCCTGAATAATTCGGTAGCTTTACCCCTCCCACCCATTGAAATAAACTGACGCATTTTCTGAGGATCACTAATTGCAGTCTCTAATACTTGTTTGGCAGTAGTTTCAGGATCTATTCCTTTGGAAAGGAGATCTTTAGTCATATTCGGATCAAGTCGGTTGGAAATATGTGCCCAAAAATCTTGAGCTTTACGAAATCTCCCATAGGCATTAGATCCCCATCCCTTAACACCCTCATCAATATCTGATCTTATTGCCTTTTTGAGATAATTTAGTGGACCCTCAAGTACATCTTTTTGAACTTTATATTCTGATGATTTAGTAAATCTCTCAAGAGAATCCCTCATAGTTTTTAACTGATCGAAAGGAACCATAGTTGCTGTTGGCTTTTTAGTAACTGGATCTAAATAAGTCTCTACTTTAGAAATTTTCTCTAATTCACTACGAAGATGTTTTAAATAAGCCCCTGAAGTTTCTCCGATATTTGCCGCATTTACATCATTTGGTCCTAAAACCTCATTAACTTTTTCAAGCATAGGATCAGCAAAGGCCTTAGACCGTTTTAAGGGAATTGCCCCTTCAATTTTAATCGGTTCAAATGTTGGTCCAGTTATTACTGGTTGTCCAGTTGTTGGATCAATTAGAGTTGATGGTTTACCAGGTACTTCTTTAAGAACTGTTTTAGTATTATACTTAATTGCAGGTTCAAAATCCTTGTAAAGGTCTTTGGATTTTTCTTTAAATGCCTCGGTACGTGTTTGGGCGAATTGTTGGGCCTCATTTATTATCTTTTCAGGATTTCGAACATTTGCTGTGATTTTATTAATTACCTCCCGTTTTTGTTTATTTACCAATGCAGTTTTAGCTTGTGGAGTTATGAAATTCTCAATATTTGCAGCCGTTGGGTTAACTTGACCAACTGAAAAGTTAAACTCTGGATCAGCTTTAATTGCCGAAGAAACTTCTGGGGTAAATTTACCCGGAAAGAATTTCTTAACTAAAGTTTGAGCTAGATTTGCACGAGCAGATGGAAATCCTAATTGAGATAATTTACCAGCACCAGCAAAAATAGGTTCAGTAATGACGTTAGCGGCGCCACTTAATACTTCATTGTCAGGTTCACCATAAATTTGAGGGGCAGCATATTTCAAAGCTGACCCAATACCAGATCCAATTGCAGTTCCAGCCATTCCTCCAGTAACCGGATTAACATAACCACCTGTAATTGGAGTTAAAGCTGCCCCGGCAATATTACCTGCAACTCCTCCAATGCCGCTTAAAATTCCAGGGACGTGTCTTCCATAGTAATTAAATATTTGATCAGTTAAAGTAGGAGCTCGTAATTCACTTTTTTCAGTTGTGTTGAGAATTGGAGAAGATGTTTTAGCGGCAGGCTCAATTGGATTTCCATCAGCATCACCTTCAAATATCACACCAGTTTTTTTATCTTTCCATTTTGGCATTATTCGACCCTCTCAACTTCCCTGCCTTGTTTATTAGTTTTAGTTTCGGGCGGCCTGGATCTAATATTCCATCTCTCTTCAACGGCTTTTCTTTGTTCTGGTTTCATTCCACGAAATGCTTGATCATGGGCATTAAAGTAGATATTTTTAATTTCATTAACTCTTCGATCATTTTCTTTTTGATTCAAAGTCCAAAAACTTGGAAGTAATTCCCCGATACGGGCAATATCCTGATTACTTAGATTTCCACGTTCACCTTTTGTATTTCGTCCAAATAATCCAAGATCTGCTTGTAAGGCATTTTTAATATTTCGTGCATCATTTAATCGTTTCTCTTTAATCGCAAGATTGTAAGATTCGACATTGTCCATAAATGTTTCTAATCCAGGAGATGCATTGAATTTCTCAATCTCGGATTTTTTAAAAATCCTATCTCCACGAGCTTTAGCAGCGTTTTGAATTCTAACTCCAATATCACCTTTTGGAAGATCTTCTAAGGCAACTTGACCAGTATAAATATCCGGGAGATGTGCTTCAATGGATTGATTTAACAAATCTTGTTTTTCCGCTCTAGTTGCACTAGTTCCAGCAGCGATTCTTGTGTTAAGATTCTCACGAATTGCAGATCTATTTAATTCCCCCTCAGAAATTCTAAGATTTCGATTCTTTTCATTTTCAATTGCAGTAAATTCCTGTTGTTTCCCTTGATTTGCAGCCTGAATATTTCCTCGAACTTGAGCTAATCCGATTCTATTCGGTTGTAATACAACTTCTCTCGCCTGAGTAATATCTCCAGCTTCTCTAACTTTTAAATTAGAAATTTGTTGAGGAGTTTGCCCTACAATTCCAGCTAATCCTTCATCGCCAAGAGCTTTTCCAATATCAACTGGATTACCATTGGCATCAGTTAATTTACCAGATGCAGCAGATGCTGCATTTATTCCAGCAACTTTAACTCTAGTTGTGAGATCTTTAATCCGAGCTTTATTTAATTCAAAAGTTGAGAGGGCTTTCTCAGTTTCTAATTTATGCCGTTGTTGAAATTGAGACGCAAGATCAGCAATTTGTTGACGTCGAACTTCTAATGCCTCTCTTTGAGCTTCAGCTTCTGCAATTCTTTGCTCTCGTTTTTCCCTTAAAGCAGAACCAGCCAAAAAAGATTCAATTACATGTTTGGAAATACTTAAATCTACTGGCATGAACTTCGCTCCTCAAACTCTATTAAGAGATCCAGGAATATTTTGTGGACGATGGCCTATGTTTTGTCCACTAATAACTCCAGTAGTTGGTAAATCAGGATAATTTACATCATACTGTGGAATACTTGTTGGTAAGTAGGGATAATTATTCCCACTCGTAACCCCCATTGAGGGTAAATTTGGATAAGTTCCAGGAGTACCAGGACCACTATTTAATTGAGTTTTACCAAATGCCCCCGCACCATATAATCCACTTAATGTTCCAGCCAAATTACCAAACATTCCCCCTAAAGGATTACCAGGATCAGTTTGAGTTCCTTTAGAACTAGAAGTTCTCGTATTAGTTCCAGTTACATGAGATCCAACTGGTAATTGTCCAAAGAAACCTGACGCATCTAAAAGATTTTGTCTACGTCGAGCATCAGCCATTAATGGGATTTGATTGTTTAAACTCGAAATCTGTCTCCCCCGATTTAATTGATTACCAATGAGAGAATTAGCACCAGCAGTAGTTCTACCTAATCCACGAGATGCCAGGATATTTTGAATCGCCTCATCATTTAAATCTGCTTGTTGATTAATATTCCCAATTCCCTCCCTCTGATAACCCCCAAAATAATCATTATCATCTTCTGTACGACCAAGAAATTGATTCATCAGTAATGATCTCATAATTTGTTGCTGGGGATCATAAACTGGTTGATTTGTTGAATCTAAATTCTCAGTAGATTTAGTATCCTGAGTAGTCTCAAGAGTTTTCTTACGATTACCTAATAATCCACCGAGAGCTGAAATCCCTGAAAGTGCTAAAGGTATTGCCAATGGGAACATTTCTCAATATCTCCTAAAATTTAATTAATTATGCCCTAATTCCTGAAATGAATCTCATCGGATAAGTAGTAACATTAACACCTGTAACTACATTCATAGATGCATTACTACCACCATGAGTAATGTAATTCAAAACTGTGGTAACTGGAGTAACTGCCAAAATTACATTAACTGTTTCACTAACTCCAGGATTTCCAGCAACATAGTAAGTTGTAGCAAAAACCCATTGAGTATCTAATACATATGTAAATACCGTATTCCATCTCCGAGTAGCATGACCAATTTGAACTAAGTTATCTCCATGAGCGACTAAATTACCGACAAGAGTTAAATTAGGATTCCAGGGACTCCCATCATTAGTTATAAAACTGGCAGCATGAGATCCAGAGGGATTTAATATATCGAGATTCTCATTTCCTGAGCTATTAGTAGTTGTTTTAAATGTCCATTTCTTAGTTTTATCATTGACTTTATGAATATTTAACTTCTCAGTGAAGATTTCCTTAGCTTCTAAGATATTAACTTTGAGAGTATCTAAAACTTCTAGGAGTTTAACCCTCAAGGAGTCAAAAATATGTAAAACACGATGAGAAATTGATGATCCATCGGCACTAGGAATGTAATCGGAGACATTAATAGTTTCAGTTGGGTCTAGATTATTTAATTCAAGTGAAATTTCACTAACTTTTCGATTCAATTCATTAATCTGGGTCTTAATCAATGTAAGATCCCGAGTTAATAGGTTGATCTTTGATTCGGCGTCTCTGACTGTTTGAATCATTTAATTTAACCCTGGCCAGAATATCCGCCACACATTGCCGGACCAGTCAGTTTGATCTTTTTGTTTTGAGTCTGTCCACCGTCAATATTAATTTTAACCTCAGCCTCAAATCTATGAAATACAGCCGCCGAATCTAATTCCATTCTAAATATATTAGGATTGATTCCCTTTGGCAGACTAACTACATAGGTCTTTTCACGATTTATAACTGTTGGAATTGATCCCCGAATAATTACCACATCACTGGAGAAGATTTTGAAATTCATAATTGATGTAGTGGCAACGAGGCGTATGGAAACTTCTCGAATCTTACCCACTTTGGAAAATTCAATCGGCCCAATCTGATCAAACATTTTACCCATCGGAAGAATTTCCACATTGGCCGGCGGCAACATTTCATAGAATTCAAAATCAGTCGAAGATTCTAGAGTCCCACCATAATCAATTCCAAACGGCACTCCTAAATCAGGCTGAGAATCTGTAAAGTAGTACAATACGGTACCTTTGTCATTTGTTGTGAAAGTAGATGATGGAAATGTAACTCCATCCACTTTTGGGGTGTATTTAACAACTCCACCTTTGGTATTTATTGTAAATGGAATAGTTCTAATTCTCTTACGAGTTGCACATCCATAATTTGTTGAGGGAAGTTGAATAAATCGACTAGCTGGAGGTAATTTCTCGAATACTGACTCATCTAAACTTAATCCATAAAATTCAAAGGGAGTTTCAGTTAATGATTTCAATGTACAACCAATATCAACTCCAGTTGCTTCACCCTCAAATGTCATAATTACAGTTCGTTTGGCATTTGTGTTTATAATTTTTTGGGGAAAATCAACTCCATCAATATGTGGTGACATTGAAACATTCTGGCCGCGAGTATCAATTACAATGGCGTATTGGATGAATTTCTTCCTCGAAGTTGTTCCCAAATTTGAATATGGAACCAATGTATATTTACTAATCGGTGGAAGTTTCTCAAAAACACAATCATCCAAACTGACTTGGTAAAATTCAAAGGGGGTGACTCCGCCGCCGGAAGTTAATTCACAACAAATATCAATTCCAGTTAAATTGTAATTGAAAGTAGCTATGAACGTCTGCTTGCCGTCTGTAATGAGAGTAATAGGTGATTGGATAATTCCATCAACAATTACTGACATTTCGACCGGCGCATTATTTGTATTAATAACTATTGCATATTGAATGAATCGTTTTCTCGAAGTTGTTCCGAGATTTGTGTACGGAACATGTTTAAATATAACCGGATCAGGAAGTATTTCAATTTCTCTTGGAGTAGTTAATTCATAGAATTCAAACACATCCCCAGTTGGTGAGGTTAATAATCCTCCGATATTATAGGCAGTTTTATTTGACCCAATCAGGTAATTAACCACATATCTATCCGCCGTATTTAAAATGGCAGGAGTTTGAGCGACTCCATCGAGAATTGGAATGAATGTAATGTCTTTCCCAAGAGTATCTAAGACCATTGGAATTTCATTAATTCGTTTACGACTTACTGTACTAAAGTTACTCGGTGGAATTCTTAAAACATTTACTTGTTCAGGTCTTGATTCATAGTCGATTGAGAAACTATAGAGTTTAAAATTTGGAACAGTTCCACTTAGTTCAAGTTGATAGTATTTAACTACAAATAATTCCGTATAGACATTAAAATAATGCTCAGATCTCCCATCAAACGCCCTAGTTGTAGTGTAAGTAGCTACAGTTTTATCGTCTCTCAGACAATTTAATTTAATATCAATGGGAATATTGCCAGTGTCTGCAATTATTTTCAGTGTAAATGTATCTTTACGGTTTCTCGGTTGACCATTATGATCATAGGGAGTTAGAAATTTAAAATTGATAGGGTTTGACTCATCAAATAATGTCCCAGTGTCAAGGATTCTAACGAATTTATCCCCAAAACTAGCCGTTGAGTAAATTACTGTGTCATCTTCCTCAACAAACAGGGCATTAATTGAATCAGTATCTCCATGATCTTCTAATCTCCAAAGTTTATCGGCAAAAGTGTAAATAAATAATGCCCGTTTATTATTTTGTAGCTGGGTTGAGAAATATAATCGGTTATTCCCAATTCCCAAATGATAAATTGGTTCATTTGGAATCATTTTGGTTGGAGAAATTCCATACCGATTGTAGTTATTGAAGAGTAAATCTATCTCATTAGTTACAAGTTGACAAGAGGTTCCAGCTAAAACTCTAATTCCATCTGACGCCAAATAAAATAAATTGCCTTCCCGAACGGCAAATGATTTACTTATCGAGGGAGTTTTAATTCCAAGCGGCCGAACCACTAAATCAAAGTATTCAATATTATCTTGAGTAATAACTCCAGCCGATCCACTTATTTCATAGAAATCTTTATTCGTCGCCAAAATCATGGCATCAGTTGATAATTTCGTAATGAATAAGTTATATTCGGTATTTCCCGCAGTATCTATTACATACCTGCTATCGTATGATGACACATTATCTCGATAACTCGGGTAAATTCTTTCGTAGGTCATATACCAATTACGACCTTTGAAATTTGTCTCCATCCCAATAATTCCATCTGGGAGATTCTGTTGATAGTAATCTAATTGAATATTTAATGCAAGTGCCTGTTCATCCGACATTGAATCATCAAACGGCGTCGGATTTGAACCTCCAGTTGCTGGAATTGCCTTAATTCGATAAAATCCCCCTAAACTAGATCCACCTCGAAATATCCAAGCCTCTGTAGCTTCCATGTGTAATTGGGATGGAATTACATGGATTGAGGTATTTATTGGGTTAACTTCTACACTTTGGATACTCATTAAAGATTTTTCAGTGTAGTAACCATTATCTTGGACATTAACTTGAATGTAAGTATAGGTATTATTTAATGGCCCTTTAGTTCCCCCGATAAATTTTGGATCAGTGAATGCATTTTGTTGATATTCTGTGGCTACAAAGATTGCCCTTATTCCTTTAATATCTTTCCAGCCTAATGCACTTTCTGTACCTTGCCGTTGGAAATCCGATCTCTTACATTCTAACGTCGTCCAAGTATTTATGCCAGCATTAAAAACGCCAGATTCTCCAGACCATTCATACCAAAAATAATCAGTTGCATCAGGATTAAATCCAATTACTTCTGGTTGTTGGAGTAAATATTCAATTCTGAATTTAATTAAAGTTGATGTGTTATTTATTCGGACATTAATTTTATAAGTATCATCAGATCTATCAGATCCTGTAATTCCATTCAATGCAGTTCCATCTATTGCAATCGTAACAAATTGACCAGCGACTGCAACTGCTCGATTTTCTTCAGATGTACCTATTTCAACATAGTCACTTGTATTAACAAAAACATCAGTTCCACTTCCATCCGGCGGTCCACCTGCTTCTTTAATTGCCCATTCAACATAAGTAGAATTTGGACCTCGCATATTAATTGAGGGAGGTGAATTATAACTTAATCCAGGAGGAGCCGCAGCACTCATTCCAATTGGAGTTCTTTTAACACCTGAATCTTTTACTTTTTGTGGTCCGTAAGTTATAAATATATGGCCAGATCCAAATCCAAATGCCGCCCCTTGATCTCCGCCGCCAGATATTATCCCTTCGTCATATGCATTCTCATTTTTAAGTGATCCAAAGTTTCGTATGACTTGATTTCCCAATACTAAATAGCGTAAATGATTTGGGCCGTTGGGATATCCTCCCGGCGAATCTATGACTGAGTTCAGATCTAGTAATTTCCCATAAATTTGGGTCGGCTCAGATGGCATTGCTCCTGAAACTTTTTTAGTTCCACGAATTAATCCAATGACACCATCTTCATCGTGAGTTAAATTATCACTACGAAGTAGTCCTCTAACATCTCCATTAATTTCATCTGCATTTGGAATCCATCCGATAGGCCAAGAATTTCTAAATAATGTTGCCATTTTAAATTACTTCAACTGATTTAAAAACTTCAACAGTAGCTGATACTAATACTGCAGTATCTACAGTTCCAGCAGCATTCCAATTAGCCCTAAACGATAAAACTCCACCGTTTGCGGGAACTTTAGATAAAACTAATGGTATTGCACTTGCCCAAGTGCCTTGATTTTGTCTAAATGCCCTGTAATAAACTAATTGTTCAGATGTTGAGGTCATAATTAAATTAATTTCAATGTAAGCTCCTCGATCTGTGGCACCACCAGCAACTTCTGGCATAATAGCTACTGCATCATAAAGTACACTGTATCGACAAATATTAAGAGTACCTATTTTATTAAAATATAAAGTAATTTTACAATGATCTCCAACAGAAAGTACATTTATTGGGATTGTATATGTACCTAATGTTTGAACAGTTGTTGTTGTATTTGATAAAACTGTATTGTAAACTTTCGATAAAAGTAATTTATAACCAGATGATCCAGATTCTCCAGGAATTCCTTGTTCGCCTTGAATTCCCTGATCTCCTTTTGGTCCCTGAATTCCTTGAGGTCCAACTGGACCTTGAATTCCCTGTGGACCTTGTTGACCAATTGGTCCATCATTTCCATCTACTCCATTAGTTCCATTTATTCCCGGATCACCCTTTGGTCCAATCGGTCCAGAATCTCCCTTTTCACCTTTTTCACCTGGCGGACCTTGAATTTGATTTGGATCATAAATAGGTATTCCCTCAGGATCGGCCAAGTATCTTCTGAGATAATCAGTTTCTTCACTCATAATCGCAGAAATCTCCTGCCGGAATTCCATAATTGGAAGGTAAAACTGGACGGGGTTTTTTATATGGTCCCTGGTAACCATAATCATCTTCACAGAAACTATTACAACCAGATGATTCTCTGTGAATTACAGCTGCCGAGTAAACTCCATTAACTATTCTCTTTGCTTTGAGTAATTGTATTTGATATCTGTTTCTGTAATACTCAGCCGCTTGTAAATTTTGACCCGGTCCTTCTTTTTCAAAAGATTTCCACATGACATAACTTTTAATAGTTCGTCTACGAATATAATGTGGAATCTTAAATGAAGTTCCATCTGGAACTCGATAAAATTCTATGATTACAGAATTACCAATCTCCGATCCCCATAAATTATCAGGAACTGATGCGATAGTTTCATTTATTCCGGGATTAAATATGACTACATTCTCTCCAAAAGTACTGTAGAAATATTGAAACGGCCTTCCAACTGGTCTTGAATTTGAATTTGAATCACTCGAAGACCCTATCTCAAATCCCGATGAAAATGCACTTGGTTCAAAAGCTCCCCCAATAATTGATGATCCCCCTAAATTCCATATCCAATTTTCGTAATCAATTTGAGCAGCTGGATCTAATCTAAATCCCTTCCAAAGGATCTTTCTAATGTTTTGAACATATTCTGGTAATTGATATTGTGAAGTTCCAGAAATAGTACTCAGACTCAATCTGTCAATAATTGATTCTGTTTCGCGGGCAATCTCAATTTCGGCATCAAGAGAAATTCGAGCTAAATATTCATTAGTCCAAAGCATAAATTACCTTAGAAATTACTCAAACATTATTGAAAATAACCCAACTAAATGTAGCTACATCTCCGGCATTAGTACTTCTCACAATAAAACTCGTGCCGACTGTTTTTCCGGCGATATAAAGTTGACCAAGTGGAGCACTTGTTGGAGTTACAAATATTCTAGAACCTGAGATTATTGCAGTACAATTAATAGTAACTTGACCAGCAACTAATGTCCCGATTCCAGATAGTGAATTAGTTAATCCCTCAGTAAATTTAGGCCCGGCTCCTCCATAATAAACTGTACTTTGTGGCTGTAAAGTATTCGCACCATCTTGATAAACGCCAACAATTCTATCGGCAGTTGGATAGGCTATACTGTAACCCACCAAATTATTATTTGTAACTATGTGGAAATTATCATCAGGAATTGATACAAATATCTTAGAGCCAGCTACTGAAGCTGCTGTGGTGTTTCCAACAATTACTACTCTAACATAGTCTCCATTGACAACATTTATTAAGGCTTTATTGAACGGTAAATTTGGTATTCTTAAAAATGCATTACCAATTATTTGAACCGATAAACCATCTCCAGAGGTTGGAAATGCAAAATCTATTTCAATAACTGATGTACTATTAATATCAGTTGAATCAGAATGAAAGTGACATCCTTCAACTCTAACCATTGAATTTGAACTAGTTGTATTACCAGCTAATTTTAATGCCGAATAATTCTTAGTATGGTGAGTAAATACACAACTACTGATATTTAATATTCCACTTGTCCAGGTAATACTAGGACCAGGTGCATTAAATATTCCCAAAGTTTCATTTAAAATAAAATTACAATTATCAAAACTAACTAATGTATCAGATATTTTACATATACTGAAACCATCAAACATGCAATTATCAATTGTAACTGTCCCTCCGCCTTGGAATCCCGTAGCAATATCTAATGCTGTTCCATAGTAAAACAGACAGTTTGATATTTTCATATCATCTGTTCTACGGATTTTAATTGCAGTACAAGATTTATCTAATATGTCAAATTGTTCATCGCCAGTGTAGTTGTACTTTGGAACCCAAGGCCAGAAATGACAATTATCTACTCTAATTGAGTCATAATTATTCAAAACATTTAATCCGGCACTATATCCGGCAATAATACTATTGAAAATCGACCAACCACTCGAATCCGACACCATTGCAATACTTTCAATATGGATTCCCTCCCAAGCACCTGAAATTATTACATCATCAATAATTCCCCTAGCACAATTTTGAGTAAAGAAAAATGGCGGATAGTGTTTGTAATTAGCTATTCCAGTTCCCCAAGGTTGAATTGCTTCAACACTGAAATGTTTATAGATTGGGGCTAGTGAGATATGTGGCCCATCGCTTACAAATATTCCACTGTAATTAGTATTAATATTTGAATCAATCATTAATCGAGTATTAGATGGACCGGCCCCTTCAAAAGTGACCCGATTATAATCTTCCAAGGCTATATAAGTGATTGGCGCATAAATCTGATAAGAACCACCAGGAATATAAATCTTTCCCCATTGAGTTCCTAATGACATTAATGCTTCAAAAATACCAGAAGTGGCCGAAGTTATGAACCAATTTCCTGCGGTGTGATTTAAAGCTGGGACAAAAGTTAAAGTATTACCACTTCCACCAATTAATTTAATTACTTCATTCCCGCCGATTGCATCAACAACTCTCAAATAGTGGTGCTGATTTGATCCTTTAACACCGAGAGGTAGTTTATTGAAAGTTACTGTATTAGCTATTCCACCAACTAACGAGGTAGTTTCCGATAAAATTGCCGTAAAGTTGTAATCGGTAGATATTTTAATTTGATCTGACTGATATGCAAATTCATATTCTGTGACACTGGAATCATTAGTCCGCCGGAATATTTGTAACGGCTCACTTGGCTCACTAAATTCATGATTATCATTCCAATGACTTGGTTGAACCTTAGTTAAATCTGAAGTATCTGGTTTAGGACTAAAAAATGTGTGTTTAATTGGCATGTTAACTAACTCCTTGTGAATACTCTATCAGATTTACTAAGTAATTGGATTTTCTTTTTGTACTCTTCCAATTCTGGTTCATATTTTGCCCAGAATTTAGAGGCTTTAATGAATTCTTCATTCTGTTCTAACAAATCAGCCGTACAGTAATTCTCAACTAAATGCAAATAATTAGTATTTATTGGAATATGCAATTGGTCGTTGAGAATTGGTGCAGTAGCTTTGTAAAATATCCTAAAAACTCCCGTTGGATTACTAGTTCTCCCATCAAATGCTATTCTATTTGGACCGGCAATTACTAGTGTCCGGGCCGTCCCTGATCTTATTTCCCAGTCTGATCGATACGAAAACTCTCTTCGATCTGATCCAATCTCAAAAAATTGAGAAATTCCAGAATACCAGATTCTCGTTAATCGGTAAAAGTTTGGAATTAAATCTGTTAAATTGTAGTATGTGAGATTACTTTGAAACGGCAATTCAGTTTCGGCGTCCAAACATTCTGAATAGACTACAATTTCATCAACGGCATCTTGGATTGAGTTATTTAAATCTTGATTCGAGTAGTAGGTAACTGCCAAATCATTTAAATTATCACTTATTTTACGTGCCATTGTAGATCTTAGCATAAAATAACCTAAATTGAAGCTATTAACTCTTCATAACTAACTGGCAAATTTCCCTTACGACACCGAATGATTGTGTTGTAAGTTTCCTTAGGTTCACTTTGGTACTCAATATCTTTGAAGCCACATTCCTGCAGTAAAACAGCAAATTCACCCGTATCCATCAAACTGACATGATAATCCCCAGGATATCTTTGCAAACCATAAATGGTTTTCTTCCAGAAATCTCTAAGACCTTTATAATTTGTAATGTAATTAGTCGCAATCTTAGAGAATTCTGGGTATGAAATGTAAAGATAACCATCTGGAATTAGTGCATTATAAAACATGATCAGGATATTTTTGTGATGAATCTCTTCAAGATGTTCGATAGCGTGGAAAAGTAATATTTCTTCAACGGACTCCCTTGAGAATCTCTTTGAGAAACTTGTAAGTAAATCCACCACCTCGTCAGGATTATTTTTAATTTCCGCGTCAATATTTAAATAACCCTCAATTTTATTATTACCACAACAGACATTTAGTTTCATGCTTTAGCTTCGAAAACTGATTTAATTTCATCAAAGTACTCAGATCCTCTATCAAGTTTCTCTTTTTTAGTTAATTTAATATCCTCTTCGTGATATTTCAGGAGTTTTTCTCGAGTTTTAATTGAAATTATTTCAGGAGATAAAACATGACCAGTCGGAACTTTACAATCGACTAGAATCTTAGAATCTGGATCAAACTGTTTTAACTTACAACAGTAGTAAATATCTTCAGTTTGATGACTTGAGGTGATGAAATATGGAGGTGGCATTTCTAACAGCCGTTTGACTTTTAACAAAGTACACGCAAACCCGACTGCATAACATTCTACCACTCCCTCTTTTAAACCTGATTCCCAATCATTGTAATAATCTAACTGAATTTGTCTCTCATTTTGAGATTGATTCTTAAAGAACATTGGGTTAAACGGTGTGCCCCGAATGAATGTTAATGCCATTACAACATCCCCATCGGCATCTTTTAAACTCTGATAAGTTTTGGGCGCCAGAACCATATCATCGTCCAGAAACCATATATAATCACATTCGAGTAACATGGCATATTTGGCTGCCTGTGCCCGTGCATTATCTATTGAATATCTTTCAGGATGAAATAATATGAATTCATCCGATGTATCCCTCCCTAATCTAAACCATTCCTGACAGTGAGAACCGTAAACTATTGATTTAACCGAATCTAAGACATTTGTACAAACGAGAGTTTTTGACATTTTACTCTTTCTAAGAAAGAAGGGGAACTTGGAGAAATTCCCCTTTTAAGATGATCAAACCATTCAATCGGAGAAACAACTCACATCAAACGAATAAATGCTTTAACGGCATCATAATAAGCTGTAGCAGATGCTGCATTCATTCCATTATTTGAACTAGGTAAAGATGCAAAAGATGCCAAAGTTGCAGCTACAACAACTCCAGCCTCAATTCCATTAGTTACAGTTCCACTTTGAACCCAACCATTATTAGTTGCAGGAACTAAAAGATCTCCAATTGCATAGGCAATCGTATTTGATGCCCAATCATTTGTAGATGCTGCTCTAGTTGCCCTTAAAACTTTGACATGCCGATTAAATCCATAAACTTGAACATTTTGCATAGTTCCAGGTTCAATATTACGAATAGCTGGTCCGGCAGTAAATGCTGCAATTTTAGCTGGATTAACTCCGGCATTTGATGGTAAAACTACAGCAAGTCCATCATCCACTCCATTCATTAGAAATACACATGGCTGTCCGGCTTGAATTGTAACTGTATCCATGTTTTTAACTACATGAATCATCAATTCCGATTTCCCACCACCGGCATTCCACATTTTGAAATTCATAACATTCGTCTCCTATTGTATCCTTTAACTACTTTGGCTTTTGACGTTTCGTTTTATGAAACTTCATTATCTTTGAGGCGGCGGATTATTTGGATCCTGTGGATTACTTGGATCTTTTGGATCTTGAGGCGGCGGTACCGGTTTTTTTGGATCTGGCATTTCTTTCTCCTTTTAAATTTAAAACCTTAAATTGAACTAAACGTAAGTGTTCGAGAGATATTTCCCAAAACACCCTGTTTACGACGGTTATTACTTAGGGTGTTGCCCATCCAAAGAATATGTTTACCTTTGACGTCCTGATTAATGGGCTTTTGGAATTCCGTAGCTACGAAGTTTGTTTCTGATTCATAAATAATCTTGAAAAACTTCGTATTAAGGAAATACGCAGTTCCTTTTGTAGTATCAGCAGTTAAAGCACCTTGGCCGCCATTTGCTGCTACATCTGGAATATCTTCATCCCAAACAACTTTTGCTCCCCAGAACTTGAAATTCTGATAGGGGTAGTCATTATCGGACGATGTTGCTCGGTATTTCTCCATCATCGCCTGATGCAAAAGTCCCCAAGTTGTCATATCTGTCCAAATTAAATCTGGCGGGCCACCAGAACCTTTGGAAGTTAATTGATACATTGTCATGAATTCACTTAACAATGCAGCACCTGATGTTGCAGTTGAAGTTTTTGAAACATTTCGCCAGAATTTCTGAGTCGATTGGTTAATATTTCCAACTGAATAATTTAAACTCGGATCGTACATAACCCATCTTGGTAATGGATCAATTGATGCGGCGCCATTTGCATTATTAATGTATGGTTCTCGAATATCTGTGCCACTTCCTGCAAGTGCTCCCAAAAGGAGATGTTTTGTGAAGTTTTCTTCCATCCCTAATTCGGCAATTTTTATCCGAGATTCAAGTAAACTTACTAATCTATGCTTATTTTGCTTTCTTTCCCGTTCAGAAATTACAATCGGCGAAGCAAGTTGCCGCCATTCCACTTGTAATTGAGTTAAACCATCATTCGGCACGAGTGGTAATTCATCATAACCATCATATGGTTCCATTCCACCGACATTGATTAGGAGATCTTCGGCAATATATAATCCGCCGTCTCTACTTTCCCAAAGATCTTTTTGCTTCAACTCATTAAAGAGTGGATTAGATTTACTTATATTATCAGTTAAAGTTTTGCGATAGTTTGCAAGCGACGAAGATACCAGGGAATCATAGTTAAAAGTGCTGGTCGCCGGTGATCCTGCTCCACCATAAATTGCCATTTAGTTTTCCTTATTTCTGCTCACTTAGAGCCATTGCAATTGATTCTTTGATGGATGGGAGCGCAGAACCTTTTGAGATTCGTTTATCGTCCACATCAGAGGAAAGGTTTCTCACTGATGATTCCTTTCGATTCGCATTAATTCTATTAATTCTATCAACCGACTTTAATTCAGTTGATTTTCCTACTCTGACGAGAGTATAAATTTTACTCAAGTAATTCTTCAATGAAATCTTTGGGCCAGGAGGAACTAAATGAATCTCTTTGATCATAAGCTCCGCTTCTTTTTCTGAAAGTTTATTTTCTTTGAAAAAGGTATCTAACTCAATCGAGAATTCCCTTTCGGCAACCTTACGTTCTTTCTCGGCCAATTCTTCTTTTAGGGCATTTAACTTTCGATCTGAATCCTCTGTTATCTTATTTAAAATTGCTTCGAGTTTATCTTTTAAATCGGGATACTCATCGGCAAGAGTTTCCTTTAAAACGGCCTTAATATCTTTCTCGTCTGATTTAGTTACAGTTTCACCAGGAGATATTAATCCCACTCGTAATGCCAGATCTTGAATTATTCCCTTAGACTGCGACGGATCTCTTAATGCCCTAAGTAAAGTAACTGCTGTCTCAATTTCCTGAGCTTCTTCATCTGAATCTTTTGATTCTGACTTATCTTTTGAATCATCATCCTCAGATTCAGCTTCTGACTCTTCATTTTCTTCAGATTCAGGCTCAGTTTCTTTAGGCTCTGAAGTTTTTGTTTGATCATTCTCAGTCTCCTGAGATTTTACTGCTTCATCAATTGATTCTTTTAATGAACTCATCTCATTAACCTTTCACTTAATTAAATTATTAATTACTTCCCTTTATGACTCAAATGCCCAAAAGACCCGGTTCTCAACATTTCTTTGATTTTAAGTTTAAGCTTCGCTTTCGAAGATATTTTGCCATTTTTAATTCCATTCTTTGAGACACCAGATGGATGTCCAGAAGTAGATTTAGGTTTAATTGCAGGAGCTTTCGCCATTTAATTACCCTTTACGAGCCAATTCCGCCTCAATCAGTCTTCTAAATTCAACCCATTGGGCCTGGAATTTAGTTAAAGAATCCGAACGTGCATCTCTTAATGCATTAACTTGATCCGCCGTTGAATTTTCATCAACATTTTCATTGGCTTCATCAATTTTCTCAAGGAAATCATTTCGAGTATCGAGAAGTCTCTCAAATGCCTCATTAATATTCTTTGGATCTTTATCACTTTTAGGAGTTTGAGGTTGTTTCCCCTTATCTTTTCTCCTGTCTACTTCTATTGGATTCTGAGATGATTTATCTTTATCCAATTTCGACTGATCATTTGCAGATTTAGTCTGCTGATCCCTTGTATCTTTCTCTCTTTCCACTTTGTATCTCCTTTGAAAATAAAATTGAAATTTAAACTAACCAAGTTGTTGTCGAATTTGTTCAATTGCTGGTGGAGTTGCATTTTGAACAGTATTTTGTGCTTGTGGCCCACCCATTATTTCTTGTCCCGAATTACCTTGTTCGAGATTTGCGGCATAGGCTTCTTGAGATTTTAATTGAGCCTGTCCCTCATTAATCTTGGCAATCATCGCTAATCTCGCCATTTCACTTAAATGCCCAATTACCTTTTCATTTCGGTAACCACATTTATAGGCAGCTTCTCGAATTACAGCAGGATGTAGTGACAGAATTGGATAATTTTGTAACACGGCCATGAATTTCAGGAAGTTCTTTTCCTCGACCTCATTTGTAACCGGCGATTGAGAATTAACTGAGATATTCACATCAAAATCGGCTCCATCATCTAATTGGTCAGATGAGACTACTTCATAAGTTTCCTGAAGTAAATTGACTTCATCTCCAACTTCTTGCTCATCGGCAGTCCGTTTAATGAAAAAGTCATTGGAAAATCTCTCAATTATGACATTTAATGTCTCTTTGGCAATTTCACATAACCACTCGGCCACAACTATTCGATCTGAATCCTCTCTAATTCGAGTTCTTGCTTCAATTGTATTTGCTTCAGTGGCAGTGACTCTATCTGAAACTCCTCTTTGGTTATTGGAAGTTCCACTTATTTTGTCGAATTCAACTGTTCCAATCTGATATGTTGAAACAATTGAAGCATCAAGCGGCGCATTGTTGATCGGCCTAATTGCATCTGGAATTTTAGTTTCAATAATTGTCCCATCAGGAGAATTTATGAATTTATCTTTCTCATCTGGCTCAATTGAATCTTTCTGAGCCTGCCACATTTGTCTCGCACGTCTACGGTGTTGACGCATTTGTTCGCGAGATTCATTAATTTCATCTTGTGGATTTATCCAATTGTAAATTACTGGAATTGGATACCAACCTGCCCGCCGAATATCAAATCTCAAGCCAAAAAGTGGCAATCTGTTAAATGTTTCATTGTAGATCCACTTATGCGGCGACGCATTAAATATGTTGAATTCTTTTTTTCGCAGATCCCAGATCTTCCAGATTTTAACATAATCTCCTTGGGATTCGAGATCTTTCTCATCGGAATACGGATCAAAATAATAATCATCAGATCTCCCACCCGCCCAATCTTTTTTGGGATCTACATTATCGAGGAATTTCTTATTGGCAATTAAATCTTCAGATCTGACATACTCATAATAACCAACCCAATTACATCGGCCAATATCATGAGAATCAGAACCACCGACACGAAATCTATGAGCAGGGATTCGTTTAAAGTAGACCCATTCCTTTTCGGGTATTTCATCTGGTTCATTTAAAACTTTCCCAAGATCATTATCATTCCCACTCACATCTTCATAGTCACTTTTCAGTATAGGTAAACCAGCATTAGGATTTAATATCCAATTTGCCCCATAACCCACTTCAATCATTCCAAAGTATGACCATGAATCTAAGATTGCCATATCAATCTCTTGCGAGAATTTAAGAGCTGAATCTTGGATGAATGTATTTAATGTATCTTCTTTGAGTCTGGCAACTCTGTAGGCAAATTCAGGATTAAATTCTTCTTTCCAAGGTTTGGGTGAGATTTTAAACTCTGGCCGAGTAAAAAGCATCGCCGGACGCTTAATTCGTATGGAGGAATATATCAAATTGAGCGAATATTTGCAATTGACTCCAGATGACCGGCCTTCAATATATTCATTAAGTCTCTTACAACGAAATCGCTTTTCCCAATCGGCAAAGTATTTCTCTGCCCCTTCGATTCGAGAGAACCAGTGATCTGTTAATTCGGAGTCTTTTATTTCTTTTGGGGTCATTTAACTTAATTTAATTTTCGCCGGACTCGAATTTGGTTCCGTAACTACTAGAACTAATCCAGTGAGTATGATTATTTTCTTAACCAAACCTTCTAACTGAATTTCCCCATCAATTCCATTAACATCTGGCAGTTCGGGAATGTCGTAATTGCCAATGATCTCATTAGTTAATTGATTATTGTTGTTCCAATCCTGATCTAATTGATACGGCATCGGTAATTCAGAATGGGTCATTTTTATTACATCAATGACTCCTTTATTTGCTTGTCTCGCTGCATTTTTAATGACATACATCCGACCAACTTTATCTTGATCTGATGAACCATTCTCAGTCTCTTTGAGATATGATGCCATTACAAAATCTTCATAGTTTGACTTTGTATATTTCTCCATTTGGGACTCAATGGAAGGTTCGTAATAATTTCCCGAAAGGGGTTTCATCCTTGAGAAAGTTAAACCTTCAAATTCGCCAATCTCATCAAATTCCCCAGTCGGCGCCATTAAAGATGTTTTTCCCCCAGTGTATGAATTCGGCGTATTAAATCTAATCGGCCCAGAAATATTTTCATTAGCCGCTTGCAAATCAATTTGCCAAACTGGGTCGTTAGAATCGACCATTTGGAGAGTTATTCCTGAAATTTGGGCAGCTTCCTGTACTGATTTTCCCCAACTTCTGGATGGATGAGTATATTTATTCCTAATTGATCTCGCCACGACTCTCTTGAGATCGAGAGATTTCTCATGTGGGATATCTGCATAGATTATAGATGCCACAAGAAACTGCTCATAACTCATTTGTTGAGATCTTGCTGAAAGTGAACTTAAATAACTCATTTAATTATCTCCTAGGAATTCCAATATGATAATTACCGATTCCAAAAAGTCCCAATATCCAAATTAGTAATACTATTACAACTACTACATTGATTATAGTTTTAAACGGCTGATCAAGCGGAAGGTAGTTATTCACTAACCACATAATTACTCCAACGACAATTAAAATTATCAATAATTGAATTAGGTCCATTTAAGTTTTTCCTTAATTATTCATTGATCCTGAAATTGGTCGTAATAATTTGATTGTTTAAGTGCTTTAATTCGTTTAACCAGGCCAAAGAATGATCTCTCAGATGGCTTGCGAATTTCAACATTCCGATTCATTAAATGTGATGCACAGTAATATCTTAAACAGTCATAACTATGGTCTGTAATTTTAGTATCTCTATCGTCCGAATAGATATTCTTGCCGTTTATAGTATCAAGAAGTAACTTCTTTTGAGCTTTGAGTTGACGAATTGCATGAAAACATCCATACTTCGTCCTTAAATAACTCTCGGCATATTTGGCCGGCGGAGCTTTGAAAAAGAAGATTCGTGGAGATCCTAAATTACCAGTGAGTGGATTTATGAGATTTGACTCAACTCTGAGTAATTCATTGATTCGATTTCTCGTTGCAAATTCATTATTATCAGCGGGCGTCCAAAAGATTTCTGGTGATCCTGAAAATTCTTCACTTGAATCAGTATATTCATTGGCAACAGTCCAAAATCCGCCATATTTTTCCCCCGTCTTCTTGAAAATGGCCGGATCTGCTAAATTATTACTGTAGTATTCATTTCCACTTAAATCATTAATATTTTTTCGATGAATACTTATGACTTTATCTTCTAGATAATATTCCCGATAACAGTAATGAAATCCCTTGTACGATGCAAACCATAAACAACAAGTTGGAGAAGATGCTCCGTGATCCAAAACTCTAGAGAGTGAGGCTTTTTTAATTAAATTCTCAATAAATAACTCGACTTCAGGTGAGATTTCAATAATTGAATCTTCTGAAACCTGATGAATCGCCCCTTCTCCCTGCCCTATTTTCCCATCAACATATCTCGCAATCCATTCGGGATCACGAGTTAACATGTTATCTAAGTTTTCTTTAGGAAGGGCTTTATTATCCCGAGAAGATGACCATACATAATCATTTGATTGTGACCATTTTAATCTAAACTCATCAGATTGAGGATGGAATCTTTGGATTAAATAGTGTAACTCTCCCTCATCTGGTGGGTTAATTAAAATGAATGAGTAGACTGGAACTAATGGTTTATTCGTATGTTCATTGAGTGGCCAGTTTGGATCTAATTCTAAGAGATCTTCTGGAACCTGTGCATCGGCCTTTCTCCCTAATCTCGCATCTAGAGCTAAATAAATTGATTCAGAAATCTCTTCTGCTTGATCAAGTAACATGAAATTAATCTCAAGTGACTTAATTGATCCAAGATCTGCATTATCAAAATGCATGAAGTAAACTTCTGAACCATTAATTAGCCTTAAATATCCTCGTCCATCGGCCCTAGCTCCGCCGAATTCCTCTTTGTAAAGATTTGATGGGCAAAGTTGGTAGAATGTCTGTGCAGTTGTCTTCATCAAGTCGGTATATTTTAATCGGCCGACTACTGCTCTTGAGTTTGGAAATTTTAATAGGAGTAATAGTAGTTTGTAACAGGCAACAAATGTCTTTCCAGCCCCGTAACCGGAGTTAAAAAGTATTGAACGTTTTGTGGAATTTAGGAAATAAACTTGGGCGGCAGATGAGGGTTCTATTGTGAGATCAATGCTCATTGAATTAAAGATTCATGAGAGATCTCCAAAAGATGTTGGAGAGATTTCTTAAAGAATTTACTACTGAATTTAATTACTCGTTTGAGATATTTTGAGATTTTGAATCTTGAGAAATCTCAGAAGCTTGAGAAACTTGTGAGATCTCAATAGTTATTGGTTCAGTTATTCCATTATTGAATAATTGATTTAGAGCTTGTGAGACAAATGAATCAATATTTTGTGCAAAAATTTCTTTTGCTTCAAGATCTAATTTCTCTGAAGTTATCTTGAGATTGAATCTTTTGGGAGGTTTTGTTTTAGGTTCAACGAGATTCTTTCTTAAGTACGAACCTCTCTCTTTGGCTTCTTTAATTTCAGATTCAGCTTGAGAATTATCTGAGTCATTCAGTTGAATCTCGCCACTTTCAAATTCTTTAGGGTTCATTTGATTTTTAGTTAGATTATGAAGTTAGATTTTAGAAATGAATAAATAATCCTAGTTATGGATGAATAAATAATCCTAGGCGGCGGCCTACGGCCTGGCTTTATTTACATTCAATTTTCAGATCTCATCATTAGCCGTTGGACTTTTTATATCAATTAAAAATGGTACCGTATGAACATGTTTTAGGGATTTGTTCATTAGGTAAGTTTTTACATCATTTACTGCCTCTATGAAACTCCCCGAATGTTCAAAATGCAGGTTACCTAAAATCGGCCCCTTTTTGTAGGTCGTATGATAAATTTGACGACCTTTTAATTCGTCAAGTTTTACAGATGGATCAATCGGAGTTAATACTGTTTTCTCGGACATAACATTTCCAAGCCTTTCGTTTTAAAACTTTAAAATCTAAAACTCTTCATCCCCAATTATCTGAGAATTTCTTGAGACATGGGGTGCAAATACATTGGCGATTTGAACTTCTGACGAGATTATGTTGAAATTGATAATTGGTTGTTTATTTAGTTTCCCCTCCTTATTCCTTATCTCGTGTAAATCGAGAACTATTTCGGCGGCCTTGATTCTCGTATTATCAAACTTTGATTGATGCATTACTTCTGTAATTACAGATGATGCATCTTCAACTGATCCATTATTTCGATTGAGAATTTCTTTAATGTCACTTAGTTCTTGAGAGTCAGATTTTCTCTTTCTGATTTGACTAAATGTCTCCATCTCCAAATATTCCTGGGGAATTTCTGGAGTCTCTCTGAGAATATCTGTAATGTTTTCAAGATCAATTATTGAATTTGAATTTGAAACTAAAGGCATGATTTTACCTCTTCGTTCTGAGAATTTTCAATCAGATTCTCGCGAGTTTCATTGTTTGACAAATCACTACTTTTGGATAATTGATACTTTCGAAGTGCCAGATGTAAGGGCGACCTTAAAACTCTTGCATAGGCAAAACTTTCGAGGAGTTCTTTTTCCAACGGCGATGAGTCGTGAGAAACTGTGAAAATTTGATTTAGAGATTTTGTGACTCTTTGGGATTTTAGAGTCGGCGGGTTAGTTATATTCGAGTGAAGTAAATCTGAAAGCTTCACTTTAATTCCTTACGGAAAGTTTGAGAATTTTACATTTTATCCTAATTCATTAAGGAATTAGTTAATCTAAGAAACCTAATAATCACTACACTAGGCAGTTACGTAGTATGGCATAGTCATTAACAAAAGTCAACTAGGGTGTTTCATTGACCTAAACGCTTAGTTGGTGTTAGCTAACTGGCTTGTAAATGACTGATTTTCATGTACTTTATCCCGTAAAGCCTTTGAAAATCATTGAGAATTTGACTTTGGACCTTTAAATGCAGTACTTTGATTTTAGGGCATCAACCCATCGGTAACCGAGGTATCTTGCGAGATTCATGTTTTAATTAGATTGATGTTTTTGGAGATTAAATGTTTAATGAGTTGAGGTTTGTAATTCTAGTGTCACTTCTTTATCTGTTTGCTAGGTTATTAGGGTTTTAGTTTTAATTACATGAAACGGCGGCGGCGAAAGCCCTTTTATAAGATAAAACTCGTGAAACGGCTGAAATTTAGGTTATTTTGATAAAACATCTTTTGAGATTTTTATTAGTAATTTTCTTAATCATCTTTTGTATTTATGGAATAGTTGATTTAAGTTACTATTTATTATCATGATTATGAGATTAGAATTTAGAATTTAGAATTTAGAATTTAGAATTATTACTTATTGTGTTTGAAGTAACTCTAGAGGTTTTAAAGTACCCGGTTCCCCTTTTGGGTCATCCGGTACCCTAATATCTCAAATCTCTAATCTAATACCTAAAATCTGAAATTTCTCATTAATTATCTCTCATTTCTCATCATTTATTTCATATCTCTTATTAAGTATCATATATCTAATACCTCATATGTCATATCTACTATGTAGTATGTGTTATCTGTTATTTCAGATCATATATCTACAATCTATTACTTGATATCTAGTATCTACTATCTGATATCTGAAACTTCACCTGATATTATCACCCTATTAACTCTATCAACTGATAATACACCTAACTCAGGTGTTTAGATTTACTTAACTTAGTTATTATATAATTGAAGTTTAACTAAACATGTGTACACTTTGCGAAATTGCTCAGGATCGATCCTCTTTCAGATTTGATACTCAGATACCCCATGAAATTCCGATCGATTCTAAGGCCATTTCTGACTCATTAATCGATACGTTAACTTTTCATGTTCACTATAGTTAATATATCAGATTCTGGTACTAATTTACTAGTACTAATGTCTCATGGAATTTCATGTTTTTGAGAGTTGTTGCAGAGATCTCTGAATCATGTTCTAATAGGATCACCTATGTATTTCACCGATGATCAAATTTTCAGTGCCTACAAATTACTTGTAGATGCAAACGCGGCTTTGGGTTATCTAACTGAATCTCAATGTCTTGATCTATTCTTAGACAATGATTCAAAGTTAGGACTTGACCTAATTGATTCTTCTGACGCGAAGCAATTACTATTCGCCGTCAATCGTTACGCTTATCAAGTTTCTCTGGTTACGGAGTAATTAATATGACACGTCGAATCACAATCGATCTCTATTTCTTCATGGCAAAGATTGATTGGTTGAATGATCTCTCTGAGGGTTTCTATCAGGATTAATTTCTCACAGTTAGTTCCAATGACCTCCCGTAAAACGGAGGTCTTTTTTTACCTAATTACTTTGTCTCGTAAAGTTCTTTGTTTCTCAAAATTATTTATGTTTGAGAGTTAAAACATGAATCTCGATCTCACTACAAGTGTCGTAGATGGACTCTCTGTAACGAATCGTAGAGTTGGGTGACACTTAGGTATCAACTTCGCAAAATGACTCGCTATAGGCCACGCTAGACACCTTTAACAGGCATGTTTACTACTACACCTGCTGTACCTATAGTCCATACCCTCACCAATACCATGCCATCGCCCCACGTCTATACCATCTTCGCCTTTTCTTCATTAATTTATTTATTACACTTGTAGTATTTTCAGACAACAAAAAACCTCGAATCTTTCGACCCGAGGTTTGGATGTTTTAACTGTTAGGAGATTTATTCCTCATCCTCAGACTTTGATTTTGGTCCCCTCTTACCTGAGGGTTTCTTCAGTTCAACGGATGAAAAATCTACAGATTTATGTTCTGGTGTCCAAGTATCCATAAGATCTCTCAGAGGTGCAAATTTTTCCTCGCTCAGAATAAAATCCTTAATCTTGTTCTTACGAGCATCTGAAAGATTCGTACCAAAAGAACCCATCGCCGTATTGAAACTTTTCAAGAGTTCGTTCAATTCATCAGATCCAAGATCCATTCCCAAACTCTGACCAACTTGAATTCTCGCTTGCATTTTTCGGCCATAATTGAACCAAAAAACGACATCGGAATCGTTTCCGCCGACCATAGTTAATGCTTCATTTAAATCTGACGCAAGGGGCAATTTGAAATCGCCAGTTACCTTTACTTCCACTTGATCTACAGGATGGATAACTTTCGTAGATACTTTACCGGAGTAAATTCCACTTTCAACTTCGACTGCCGGACTAACATTTGAGGTCGCCATTTTCTAATTTTCCTTAACTTTCTAAATTCCGTCTTTGACGGTAAAACCATCATAGTTCACTTTCAAAATGATGTCAACAAGTTTTTTCAAGAAATTTTTCATCCCTTTTCCGCCGCTGGAAAGGTTTGGAGAGTTACAAATTCTAAGGAGTTTTAAGTGACTCAAAAGTTTCATGTTTTAACCCAAAAACTGTAACCTGGCGTAATACTTAGTTAACTAGGTATATGTGATTTTGGCGATTATCTGGAGATATCTGGGGTATATCTAGAGTATCTTTTAGGGATGTTTCTGGCGTCTAAATTCTCTCTTTTCAGTCATTTACTTACATGGTATCTCTCTGTCTAGTTTTTAGGGGCCTCACGAGCGGGAGGGAGTTTTTCTGGTTTTACGTTTGTAGTTTATATATTTATATATATGATAATAAAAGACTTAACAACCACTCCTATAGTCAAGTGTGACCTAAAAGACTCTTTTACAGTGGGTTACCTTACATAGTATGACACCTCACACTAAGCTCTTAATTACCGGAGGGGCGCGACCGGGTAAAAAACACTACAGAGAGATACCCTATGGGTATCATTATGATTCTAGAAGTACTTACACTCCATTGATACCCTAAAAACATACCTCAGATATCCCTGAGAGATCTCCCAATAATCTCCAAAACAACTTATACCCCGATATCTGAGTAAGTAATTAGATCCGAGAGTTAAAACATTAAACTCCAATTGATTTAAAACCAACGACTTAGATTTAATAGTACTAAGGTACTAGAGGTACTAGTGACTCTCCAACTCACTCATTCTAAACGAAAGAAAGCACTTGACACACCCAAAGTAACATGCTACGATAACTAGAACCACATCTCTCTAACGAGATATAAAACATAAAATTCCAAAAAACAGGAAACTTTCAAAAACATGAAATCATTCGACAAACTAAATAAAGTCAAAGCAAAAAACTTTGAACACAATCTAAGTAGTCTCAATACAAGATTAGAAGAATTAGATAAATTACGTGGAACAGGTTATTGGGATTTTCATTATGAATGTCTATGGCATTCACTCTACAAACTCTCCAAGAAATACAGAGAGATGTTAGATCAGAGAGAGAATTAAAATTTCATTAGAAGATCATTTCATTCTGAGATCTCAAACCTAATTTTGAGAGTAAGAGATCTCAGATTAAAGTGATCTTATTCTGTAAGTGAAAGGAATTTAAATGCCAATCATTCAAAACTTTGATTTCTCAAAAAATAGACCAAGAAACAAAAAACCTAAATCTCAGAATCTCAATCTCAATGAGAATCTTAAATCAAAAGATGAGAAATCTCGTAACGAAAA
>Ga0193741_1000022_pt1 | contig 43215 bp, 71 predicted proteins | sample L2s2metaG_FD_143059 | JGI IMG/M metagenome (GOLD analysis project Ga0193741, IMG submission 143059) | Soil microbial communities from a riparian zone of the East river system, Colorado, United States - L2s2 | ecosystem: Environmental > Terrestrial > Soil > Riparian zone | place: USA: East River...
CTCTTCTTCTCCATGTCCGCAAGCTTCCCTGCGTCGATGGCACGAGCCTTGGCGGCGGCAGCGAGCTGTCCTTGCAACGCCTCCAGCTTCTTCGTGTTCTCTGAGGCGATGTCAAGGGTCTGACTGTGATCCTTCGTCGCGTTCTTGGCGTCGATCATTGCGTCGCGAACCTTGAAGATCGTCCCGCCGAGCTTGTCGAGGGTCTTGTCGAACTCAGACGTCCCCATGACGCCTTTCGCCGCTTCCGCAGTTTGCTCCCCGAGACTCTTCGTCCATTCCCTCATCGCGTCGGTCATGCCAGGGATGAGGGAGACCGTCTCCGAAATCGCAGTCATGACTCCGAGGATGACCGTCTGAAGTCCTGACCACACGGCATGAACGACGCGCGCTGCTTCGACTAGACCTAAGGCGAAGTCCGTTGCGACGATTGCCGTGTTCTCAATGAGGCTGGTCGTCGTCTCGATCGAGGCTTGAGAGTCACCACCGAACGCGTCGTTGATGGCTTTGCCTACTGCGTCCATCCCGGCTGCGAGAACAGGGGACGCCGCGACCGCTTTCGCGACCTCGTCGACCCAGTTCACGATGAAGGTGCGTGCTGCCTCAAGCCGTTCGCCGAAGTCCTTCTCCTGCACACCCGCTTTTTGGACGGCAGTTTCCAACATCCCCAGGATCGCAATGCGCTTCGCTTCGACCTTGGCAGTGTCGGAAAGCATGCTGGCACTGACGCCCAACTTCTTCGCGTAGTCGGCTTCAGCGTCACCGACATCGACAACACCCAGTGCCATTGCCAGTGCGCGAGTACGACCCGTGACCATGGCGTCGGAGACGATATCCAACATCTCCTTCGTGCCGCCGAGGCCCCTGTTCTGGAGAACGAACGCTGCTTGAGACAACGTTCCGAAGTCGTCCGCCGTCAGGCGAACACCTGCCGAGAGGAGGTGGGCAGCGTTCTTCGCGAGCTCGAAATCACCGATCGTGTCTTGCGTACCTGACCGGAGCTCCTCCATCACCTTTGCAGCTTCGCCGACGCCCCCCGCGAAGTCGCGGAGCGTGCCTTCGACGTCGAGGATGTCTGCGCCCCGTTCCCCGAGCTGCTTCGCGGCCGTGGCAATGCCTACGAACGTGGCGGCGACGAGACCTCCAGCAACGGCAATGCCAGCGAAGTGGGCCTTCGTGCCTTCAGAGAACGTGAACAGCTCCTTGGCAACGATGCCGAGGACATTCGTGTACTCGTCCTTGAGCTCAATGGCTCCTGATATCGGTGCGAGTTCAACTGCCATTCTGTTTCTCCGACTTCGCGTTCTCCAACATGATGTTGTGCACGTGACACCACCCGTCGATCAACATCTCCTGGAACTCCAGGCTCTGCTTAGGTGCCATTACCTCCGCCATCCGTTCGATCTCATCACCGAACTTGATGACGCAGTCGTCTAACTTGCCTCCCCGTAGCGCGAGTACGATCGACGCGAACCGGTAGTCCATACGTCGTTCGGACATGATCTCGAGTTGATCGAACACTCGCCACTCGAGGAACTGGTCCGGCGTCAACTCGGCCAACATCGTGTCGACGTTTGCGTAACCGAGTTGCGCCGCCAGTCTGTACGCGAACCGACGCTGCTCGCCCCGCGCTAGGCTTTTTTTACTTCCTCCGTCGGCTTCTCTTTGTTCAGCGCGACGCACACTCGCTGGATGCGATCCAGTACGTGCATGCTCTTCTGCCTGAGCATGATCAGGTCGAGCGGGACGCCTTTTTCGTCCACGCGGTCCATCGAGTAGGTGTACTCGTCCGCTTCATTGACCGCGCTGTAGATCAGGATGATGCACATGCCGTCATCCGGATACTTCCGCAGGTCCGCCAACTGCTTCATTGACTGGCCTGCTGTCATGCTCTTCAGACGGATCGCCCCGCCCCATTCTGGAACTTCCACTTCCGCGTACTTCGCGTCGGCGGCAGACTCCACATCCGCCGCCGACAGGAACTTCGTTGCCATACTACACCTCGTCGGGAGAAAAGGTTTACGTCACCGCTACGACTCGACGACCGGGCCCGCCCAGACGATAGCACACATTGCCCCCTGTTTGCCATCCACGGGCGCCGGGTCGAACTTGAACTGCTGGAGACGAGCGTTGCCCGTACGGAGCTTGCCCGACGGGAACGCGATCTGCCAGTTCGCCTTCGTGTTGTTTGCCATGTCGGAGAGCAGCGTGATGTGAGTCGCGTTGCCGCCGACATAGTTGATCTTGAACGTCGGGTCCGACTGACGAAGGATACCGAGTACGTGCGACTCGGAACCGTCGTTGTGGGTCGACGTCTCGATCTTGTTCCGGCTCATTCCCCCCGGGTCAATCTCAGTGATCTCACCGATGGTCACGAACGCGGCTGGGGTTGCGAGATCCGCACGCTTGATGAGGATCCCAGTGGTTGTGACGGCGTCAGACATTGTCTGTTTCCTCCCTTACGCCGATGCGCCGAGCAGGATGAGGTCGTACGTAACCCCCGTGCCGGCCGCGCTGTTGGTGAACTTGAGGAGGTCGGTGGCACCGGCGCCAACCGGCCACGCTGTGACGTCAGGTGCGACCAGAGCGAGGATGCCGCCAGGCCTCACATGAACGGTGTCCGTCGCGGAGCCCAACGGTCCGAGGAACTGGGTACCTGCGGCGGCGCCCATCACGACGTTGTTGGTGTTCGCAGCGAGCGCCGCGATGATGATCGCTTTGATCCGAGCGAACGTGATCACGGATCCGAAGGCATCGAGGAGCACGCCTGCGAGATCGAGAGTCACGGAGGCCGAAGCTGCGAGCGTTCGAGTCTCCGAATAGACCCGATCGCACTGGTTTGCCCCGAACCCGTCAGCGAGCGAAATGACCGTCGATCGATCAATCGTCGCCTGTGAGATCGCGACACCGATTGCGGGATTTGCGAACAGCGCCCGCAGCATGAGCTGAACGCTGGACGTGAGAGTCGTTGCCATCTACTTGTTCTCCTTTACAGTGTCCCACTCGTAGCGGGAGAGTAACGTTTCGCGACGTCGATATTGAACGAGAGTCTAACACGGCCGTTGTCGTCACGACCCAGATCGAGAGGTTCGCTCTGGATGTACGTCACCGACCGCCACCAAGTTCCATTCACCATCTGGTTCCTGATGGGATAGAGGAGCTCGTATAAAGCCTTTACACGAGTCTCTGCCACGTCGTAGAGCTCCGCTCGCACGACGATCTGGGCAGAAGGATGAACGTATGCGGGCAGATGGATCATGTTGTGCGTCCCCTCCGGAGCCGCACCGCCTGTCGCAATGAGGGTGATGAACGGGCCCGCACCGACAATCTGAACAGTCGCCAACGTCCCCTTGAAGAGGTCGGTGCCGTATGTCCCAAGACCGGCTCGCTCGATCAACCAGACGAGGTCGTCTAACATGCCTTACGCATCCTTCGCTTTGTTCAGGTTGATCCGTTTGGCGATCCTCGCCGGCAGCTGTGGCGCAACCGCCTTCAACGGACGTTCGATGTACTTCGCCCCACCCACTGGATGGTTCAGCTCGAGGTCCTCGTGAACGATCGCCGCGTACTCATCGACGGGCGGAGTGTTGCCCGCAGCGATCTTCACTGCGATGACACGACCCCGTCGGAAGAACCCGAGTACGCGAATGTCGTTCCTCAGATCCCCAGAGAGGATTGGCGTCGCTGGGATGATGTTCTGGTCAACCACTTCCTCCGCAACCCCGATGAGTGCGTTCCCGAATTCGTCGGGCGCATTCTTCTGGATCTTGGCGAGTTGGCTCATCACCTTCGCCACGCCGCTCCACGCTGAGAAACTCATCATCCGAGGTACACCTTTGTGAGAATGGGTAGGCCGGTCACGCGATCGACGAACCCTTCCATTGCCAGGATTGGACGGCCGGACGAATCCTGCGCGTCCTCCGGAAGACGAATCCGATCCTGAACGTTCACGACGACTTCGGGATCGAGGAAGACAACAGATGCGCTGCTCACGGCGAGCGTGCCCGTCAGCGTCCTCACCTGCTTCTGCTTCTTCTTGATCAGAGCCGGGTGTGGAGTCGATTCGTACGACCCACCTCCTGATCCTGACTGCGCGAGGAAGCGTCGGTGCACAGCCATGGGTTGCAGATCAGCCGTCAAGGCCTTCGCCGTCGCGACGCCGCTCCGTACTGTGTCAAGCAAGCCCATGATTACTACTCCTCGATTTCCATCACAACGTCAGCCGCGCTGGTCCCCGTGATGTTGAACAGGACGAGAGTCTCCAGCGGCGGAATCCAAATCTTCTGCAACTGGTTACTGTTGGGTGGCCACGTCCATCCTGCACCGATTGTCGCAGGAAGGCTGACGCGCCCATGATACACAGCAGGAGCAGTGGGAGAAGTGCCCCACGCCAGAGCGTACCTGGCGACAGAGACATCTCCCGGCTTCCCCTGCGAGTGAAACGGCACTGGTGTCGTCGGAGTGATTCCAGCAGCTGCTGGTCTCCCGATTCCGAACACTGACGCCGTGGCCGCGTTGAGGGTCAGAGACAACGCACGAAGGAAACAACCCTTGGCGCCGGCGATGATTTCAATCGCGGCGTTGTTGATTGTGACATTCGTGGTCCTTTCAGCACGTGTGAAAATCATCACGTCCTCACCGGCACAAGCGGTGCACGCCCTGCCGGATAGCCCCAGTGAGTTGGAATCAGGTAGACCACAGTATCAGGAACGGGCTTAGGCTTCACACCATCCTTGAAGATGAGTGTCACCACGTCCGCCGTGATTTGCTTGATCCCCTGCGTTTCTACGTCTGAATTCCCCGCCATGTCACTGACGAGGAGCTGACGCGCGTACTCAGCGGTCGCATGCTGGACTTCGATCGGAACCGCACTGTCGGGCACGTACTCCCAACCATTCCGCTTGATCACGCCGGCACGAGGCCAGAGCAACGCTTGCGTCGGAGTGGTGGGATACCCTTCAGACCAGATCCAGTTCGACGGCGAGTCCAAGAGCTTGGTAGCCCAGAGGATCGCCGCCGTCTTCGAGTCAGACGAAGCGTCCGCCCACGTAGCTCCGACAGCGGGTCGGTCCAAGTGGTACTGGTCAGCGACTGCTAATGTCACGTACGCGTTAGCAACCGCCGAACCAGGTGTCGCGTCGATTGGTGTAACGGGCATCGACCTTCTCCTTACGCCGGGTCAGCGACGTATTTGATGATGAAGTCGATGTGCGTCGCCACGGTGAGCGTTGCGCCTGGTGCCTTGTACCCGACTGGCGTGTTCGCGTCCAGCTGAGTGAAGGAAGCACCGTCCGCAAGGACCACCGCGTTCGCAGCGCCGCCTCGTACCACGGCGCTGCGTGTGAGTGCTGCCACGGCCACGACCGCCAACTCCACGACAGCCGCAGCGCGGGTCCCGTAGATGTTGATGGAGGTGGAAGTGGTGGCGTTGCCGCCGATCGCGATCATGATGAAGTCGAGCAGGCGCCACCTGACGCCCGGCAGCGCCGGGAGCTCGGTGAAGAGACCGCCGGTGGTGGTCAGGGCTGCTGCAGCAACGCGCTGTCGTAGCTCCCTGGCCATCCCGAACTGCACGAGGACATCATTGATGTAGCGTTCGGATGCCGCACCTTTACCCTGTGGGTAGAGTCTTGAATCCATTTGGCTGTTCTCCTTGAATTGGTGAAGGACGGAATCGCTCCCGTCCCGTCACGCAGGTTAACCAGCCAACCGAACCCAGAACTCCGGACGGGGCACCGCGCCACCGTACAGAGCATCCCACGACCACTGCGTCTGCTTGTGCTGACGCGATACTTCGAGGCGCAGCGAGAGGCCGCTGATCTCGTCGATCGCAACCGCCTGCAGCGTGCCGGGAACCATCAGCGTCTCGAGGAGAGGCGCCATGGCGAACGCGATCGCGTCGCGGTGGATCAGCGAGTTGAGCACGTGCGTGGTCTTCGCTTCGATGTCCTCGTTGTCCACCACAGCCGCGACGAGGCCGGGTTCGAACGTGATCGAGGTGATGGTCGCGCCACCAACGGTCGAGACGACAGTGTACGTCTGCGCATGACCGGTGACGCCGGCGAGACCCTTGAACTTGATGATGTCGCCCTCGGTCATCGTGCCGAGTGCGCCACCGTCAACCGTGATGGTCTTCGTGCCGATCGGGTAGCCCGCACCGTTGTTGACTTCGTACGGCGTGCCGGTGCCAGCGTACGTGCCGGCGGTGTGCGAAGCGGTGAGCTGTGACATCAGCCAGAGGGCGCCCAGCTTCTCACCGATGATGCCCTTGGTGATGCCCATCGTGTCGCCACGGAAGCTCGCGTCCTGGAACGCGCGCAGACCAAGTGCGGACGCTTCAGCGTCGGTGTTGATGATCATGAACCGCGGATCCATGTCCATCAACTGGTTGTTGGCGATGCGGCGTGCATCGAGGTACGCGGACAGATCCGTCGCGAACGGCGTGGTGCCGGCAACGCCAGCGTAGCCGTAGGACTTCACGTGCAGCGTCCAGAGGAAGGTCTCGATGGCGTTCGCGACGGCTTTGATACCTTCGCTCGCCTGCGCGGGGAGGATTCCCGCGTTGACCTGGATCAAGCCCTTGTCGTCCATTGCGAACGGGGCTTCCTTCCACTGCGACAACGTGAGCGCGATGGAAGTCGGGGTGATCGCCGGAACCGCCGGCGGCACAACGTCGGGAACGACGTCTCGTGCGGTGATCGCCGATGGAATGGCGATGTTGACCGTCGCAAAACGCTTCTGCGACGTGATCTCCTGCTCGTACGAACGGTTCGCGATCAACGCGAGCGCGAGGCGCTGACGCAGTGCGTCGAGGCCCATTGAAACCGTTGTGCCGAGCAGGGCGGTCGTAACCATTGCTCCAGCCATGTTGTCAGACTCCTGAGAAAGAGTGTTTAATTCCCAGCAGCCCCACCGGAGCTGGACTCGCTACTTCACCGAAGTGCGGTCGGGAAGGGGGCCTCGCCGAAGACCCCTTCCCCTACCTTTGTGTCGATGCTACGACGTGTACTCGTACCGCAACGTGCCTTCCCGAACTGCCTTCGCGTTCTTCGGATCGCCCAGTTGCTGAGGCGTCGGGTCTTTGATAACGTTCTGACCCGCTGGACGAACGATTGTTCCCTTCGGACCGGTCTCGGCGCCGCCGCCGGTCGAGAGCTTGAATGCGAAGGGTGATTCCTTCGTCTGCTGTGTGAGCCACTCTTCCACCGAAAGAGGCTCGCCTGGTTTGTCTGTGGAGAAGACGTTCTGCGCAGCACGGAGAACGCCTCCCTCGATGACGAACTTCCCCGCCGACTTGCTGAGGATGAAGTCGAGGGCGGTCGGTTCGCCGCCTGCCGCCGCAAACTTCTCGCCGATGGCTGACCGCTTGACGGCATCATTCGCGCGCTTGTCGGCGTCGGCCGCTTTGTCCTGGAAGCTCTTGAGCTCGGCTTGGACCGGAGCGAGAGCAGCTTCCACCGACGCCTTGATCTGCGCCGCGATGTCGTCCGGCTTCGTGATGCCCTTGTTCTCCAAGTCCTTCACCTTCGTGAGAGCTGCCTTCGCTGCGTCGATGTCAACTCCATCGAGCTTGACTTTCAGTGGACGCAACTCCCCGAGCTCCTGGAGATGCTTGATGTTGTTGTCCCGGAACTCCACGACCTTCGCGTTGGAGGCCTCGAGATCCGCTTTCGGCACAAAGCCGATTGGCGCCGCCGTCAGCGTGAGATGGAACTTCCCATCCTTCGCTTCGTAGTGCGGTCGTATGTCAGCCGCAAGGCTGTCGAGCGTGTCAACTACGGGAGATAGTGCCATGCCTGTAACCCTTCCTATGCTGCGTCGAGAAGCACTAGCAGATCGAGCAGCTCTTCGTCTGCTAGACGTTGTTCATTCACTCGACCCACAGCGCGCACTCGCATGAGTGACGTGTGCATCAAGATGGGAGCTGCCCCGACCGCACCCGCTGCGCGCCCCGTCACAACGGTGGAGAGAACCTCAAACGAGAGAAGGCTCGTCGCTACGCGCGCCCGCGCTCGAACCGTCGCACGTCCGATGAAGAGTTCGAGGGACAGAACCGTGGCCGCCGCAATCGAACGTCCCCGAACAGAGACGGCGTTGACAGTCAGTGTCAGGTTCGCCGTCGTCGTGCCGATGCTTGCTTTTGCTCGAGCGACGACTGAGAACGGACGTAGCCAGTCACCTTGAGTGGGCGTCGTGAGAATCGCACCAGGGATACGTCTGCGCACGAAGCGACGCGAGAAGTCGTCATCGACGACAACAGGCGCCGTTCCGGTGGCGTAGAAGTACGTGACCTGGACGGATACCTTCATCGGTCTACTTCAGGTATCCGAGGTTGCTGCCTGCGAGCATTAGAATGACCACGAGTACCGCCGGCCAGCACGGCAGCTTGCCGACGGCGTTGAGGATCACGAAGATGAGCGCGAGCAGTAAGAGAATGGACATGTGAGTCTCCTTACCGAATAGACATTGTAATGCCTGCACTACGTTGCTGTGCGGTGGTTGCGGCTTGCATCAGCAAGATAACTATCTGCTCCGTTGAAGACAGCTGTCCTGCGTCGTAGAACGTCGTCTGGTCGAGCACAGCCGCAGGTCCGAGTGAGTCGAGCAGCGGCGTGAACCCGTAGAATGTCACCACACCAGTCGTCGCCGCGCTGTCTGTCGCCGCCGTGACAGCACGCACACCGGAGTCAGCCGTAGGTCCTGCCGCCGTCGCGAGTGGGAACTCGTAGCAGTTTCCAACTGGAGTAGCGGATGCAAACACAACGCCGACAGTCGCCTGGCTGTTTCCAAGTTCATCCGTGTAGGTCGGCGTGATGGTGTCCGCTGTCGCCGAGAACACAGTAGTAACACAACCGATGAGTCGACCGTAGAAGCGCGGGGACGCTACTGAGTTCGTCGCCGCGAAGGCATTCGTGCCGACGTTCAGCGTGCCGAGGCTATTGATGATGCCAATCATCGTGCGACTGGCGGCTGTCGTGACTGCGGCCCATGCACGAGTAGGAACAGCAACTGCCGATGCCGGGAGTGCCCACTGCCGTTTGATGTACCAGACGGCGGCAGTCGGAGCCGCGACACTCTCGGACGAGTTGATCGTAGCTGTGTTCGCCGTCGCTGCTGCCGCGCAGCCTACAACACAATCGACTTGAAGATTTCCTGCTGCCGATACTAGTGCGGTATCCGTTCCGTCGTGGATCAGTGCCGCAACTCGCTGTGCTCCAGTGCCAGACGCACCGACGCCCATCAGTGGCGTGACTCCGTTAATCTGCGCGACGTTGATCGGCTCGTTATCCGGAAACGTGCCGACGTTCATGGTCGGCGTCGCGCCAAAGGCAGGTAGCGTCCCGGTCAGGGCGACCACTCCTGTCGAGTCGTTCGCAAGGGTGACTCGCTGCACACCGGTCCCCGAGGGACCATTCCCCATTGTCACCGCGACGCCGTTCATCTGCGCGATATTAAACGGTTCATTATCAGGGAAGGTGAGCACGTCGACGTCCCCGATATTCGCCGTGCCCGCGACGAGCGCGGGCAGGGTCGCCAGGGAGACGGGCAACGTCGCAATCGCCGCCAGTCCATCCGAGAGACGCACGAAGACCGGCGTGCCGACAGGCGCATCGACGGTCAGCGAGCCCCCGTTGTCCGTCACGGGTACGGCGGCCGCGATGGAGACAGGCTGCGTCACCGCCGACCCGTCGACCATTAGCGCATTTCCAGCAGTCACGTTCGCACCGCGCTCATTTCCCGCCGCGTCGCGAATCGTTCCGTATAAGTTCCGATTGGCCGACATGCGCGGAGTGCCTGCACTGTTCTCGGCAACGGCGTTCGGTGCTGCGTCATCGACGACCGCTCCGATGTTTCCTATTGGTGTCGTGCCAAACGTGAAGGCGGAATTGTCTGCGAAGGTGGCCGCACCACCACAACCGCCTGTGCAATTCACGTCGAGGGATGTGCCCGTTGCGTTAACAACAGCACCACCCGAATCGACGATCTGTGTTTTCTGTGTTCCGTCAGTCTGAGGGGCCGACAGGGCTAAGGCACTTGTGTTGAGATTGGTGCCCGCATTAGCGGTGACGGTTCCAGTCACTGCAGGAAGCGTAAGCACGTCTATCTGCAGCTCACCAGCCGCGTCGGTAACGACGTCTTGTGTATTGCCGCTTCCGTCCTTCCCGGCGATACGCACTGGCCTACCATCTACAGCTGTACCGTCAGCAGCAGAGCCTTGAACGCTCAGTGAATTAGAACCAGCACTACTCGTGACGGCGACTTGTTGAGTGATACTCTCGATCACTGAGTTTGGAGCAGTTCGAACAACTACTCCATAATCGCCAGCAGCAGGTGGTGCGTTCCTGAGTTGAGTTGTTCGCACGGCCCCGAACTCATCTAAGCCGGCAACCGTAGCTAATGCAAATGGCGCCCCTCCCTCCGCAGAATTGGTTGCATCATGGGCCGACTGCAAAGTGGACGCATTCAAAGTGACGTCAACGGAACCACTCGTGTAGGCTTGAACACGTACACGATACTGCTTCTCGTAACCTCCTATGTAAGCCGCGAATGAAGCACCACTGATAGCCGGATTGATAATGAGCGCAGTCCATCCCGCACCGGTCGACGAATCCCACGCGACTGTGTTATACCAGTCGGTGCCATTAGGCGTCTGCTCGAGAAAAAGTGTTCCGACAAAGGCAGACGGATTGAGCGTGAACCCGGCTCCGGCGAAACCCTCGAGCGATACCGTAACAGCTTCGTCCAGCACGTTGAGTGTGTCAGAAGCCGTGGCCGTCGCCGGGCCACTGATTGGTTTATTATAGAGGATGCGATCGGGCGTCATCCTGAATGCACCCTTACTGTCCTCATTCACTTGGTTTGTTGCGACGTCGTCAACAACCGCACCTGCTATGACGATCGCCGATGACCCAGCTGTAAAAGCTCCGCCATCAATGGTGGCATCGCTGCATCCTGTGAAACAGGAAACACTTCCATCCCATCGAAACCACTGAGCGCCGCTCCACACCATGGTGAACCCACCAACCGGTACCGTCGTCGGGTTGGCAAAGGCGTCTGAGAGTGCGCTTGGTGCAGGAAATAGTTCGGTCCCGTTGTTGCTTCGTAGATTAACGTGCACTCCGCGCTTCGGCGTAATGCGCGCCGCTGCCGCGTTCCCATCCACTACATCCGCAGGCGCGTCGAGGCGGACACCTGCGATCGGTTGGACGGCAGTCGTGCCCACTGTGAACGTCGCGTTGTCAAGGAACGACCCACCCGGCGTGCAACCAGAATCACAGATCACATGCTGGGGAGCCCCGAAAACGAAGCTCCCGGTCACGAACCACGGCTCGGTCGACTCGCCTGGAGGCCCTTGTGCAACAGTCGTCTGAGCATACGCCGGTGGCGCCAAGAGCACAAGCAGGAGGAAAGCGGTCGCGTAGTAGCGACCACCCTTCTTCTTTCCGCCGGACTTCTTTCCGCCCTTCTTCATGGCGCCCTCCTACTCAACCACGATCTGGGATCTGATTTCCCGGACGACGGCGAGCGACTGCGCGCGGAGTTCCGTCATCGTCGCGACTTGCGACTCCGTAAAGCCACTGATGTCAGCGGTCAGCACGACAATTGACAAAGCGCGTCGCAGAGCACGGACCTTTTCGTACTCCTCGATCGTCGTACTTCCGTTCTCGACATCCGTGACCACGTCGGCGATCACGTCATAGAACAGTGTGAACAGCGCGCTCTCGATCGACGCGACTTGCACCTTCTGCGTCTCGGAGAACCCGGACTTGTCCGAGAGCATTTGCAGCCCGTTCACCACTTGTTCGACTGCACGCGCCCTTCGATACTGCACGTCGCTCATAGACGACGCCGGAGTCGCGATGACGAACGCCAGCACCACTGCGAAAAGAATCTTCATTACTCGTACCCCCAAATATGACCTTTTAGGCCAACTGCCGATGCGACCCACTTGACGCCGAGCGCGGGGCGAAATGCCCATTCATACGGAAGCTCTCCGCCCGGCGGCACCTTGAACTTGTTGAGTACGGCGCCCGCTGTGTTCGTCACAGTCACAACGATGTGATTCGTCGCGTGAGTGTTCGAAAAGTGCGCCCCGGTCAACCACGCCTGATTCGCGGTCACGGCCGTTGAGACCAGAGGGACGTCGACTCCTGGACCTGTGTCTAGGTTCGGCGCTCCGACTGATGAAAACGGCCATGCCACTTTATCCCCTTCTGCCGAACTGAAGCGTTGTCAGCCCGTCCGCTTCGACGATCTGCTTTTTCTGCGCCTGCGACCGCTCCCGAGCGATGTCCTTCGCGAGCTCGCAGAGCCCGTGGACCATCATGATATTGTCGATGCAGCCAGTGGCAACAACTTGCCCGGCGGCATTCAACGTGATTTTCAACTCCGCTACGATCGCCGGTGGTTCCATTGTTCCTCGCCCCGTTAAAAGCCAACGACCCCGAATTCGGAGAGTCCGACTTCGAATTCGTGGTCCGTGCTCGTGATGTCCTTGCCGAAGTCGAGGACGACGACGGCGGAGTTACCTCGCGACGCGTTGTAGATCAACGCTCCTCGCGCTGTTATCACACTGTCGGGCCAGAGGACGGGAGAGTCCCAGGTGATTGCGACAGTGCGTTCAGTTGGACGCAGGATTTTGAAGCCCTTCAGGGCCTGACCTCCTGCGGAGTAGCCTTTTGCAACGACCTCACCACGCGTCGTGTAGCCGGGAGTCGCTGCGTTGAGCTCGGCACCGACCGTGAACAACGCCATGCGGAAGATGTCCTTCGCCATCCCCTCAGCGATGGAGACCTTGAACGCGGTGGGAACGGCTTGGGCGATCATGCTGCAGCCACCGGGACGTCTTCGTCCTCAATCTGATACTTGATGTTGCCTGCCGCGTCCTTCACGGTGCGAACTTTCTTCCCGGGAGGAGGCGTAGGAGGAACGACGGCGGGTTCCGGCTCGCGTTCCTCACGAAGCTTCATGTCTTTTTCGATGGCGGCGAGCTCTTCGTCAGCGGAAACGTTCTCGCGAGTCCAACCACCACGGCGGAGGAAGTCATACCACGTCTCGAAGGAGATGCGCTCGTCTTGGAGAGCTTCCAACGCAGCCTTGACGTCTGTGGAAGACGCCTTGATGACGAGGAACTCCTTGTTGATTTCGACGGACACGGAGGAGACGTCAGAGGGTTTTGCGTCAACCCCGACCCACCAGGTGACGATTTGCAGAACTCGCTTGAGACCGAGTTCAAGTGCTTGCGCCATGCTCTGGAGGGTGGAGTGTTCGCCTGCATGACGAGCGCGGACGGCGGTGGCGGTCTCATCCGCCTGCGCCTGGTCCTCGAGAAGACGCGCACCGAGCGTCGCCATCTGCTTCTTCTTCTCGTCCATTGCAGTGACGAGCGAGCCGAGGCCTTCCCCAGTGAACTCGAGCATGCCGGCTTTGCCTTGCACGTCGATGTCCCAGACGGTGGCAGGGCCCATTTTGACCTTGCCGTCGGCGGGGACAGACTTGAGCCCTGCGACCCAGGGAGTGGGGAGAGCAACGAGGTGGAGGCCGTGCTCATGATCGACGGAGTTCCGCCAGTGAGCGAGGTTGACGTCGGCAAGATCGAGGAGCGACGGGTCTTCGAGGTCAAGCCCCGGGATCATGACGAAGGGGATGTAGTCGAGAGGTGTGCCACGGCGAGAGACGGTGACGGTTGCTCCCGGAACGTACTCCTTCTTGTCGTTCATCGTGTAGATTGTCTGCGTGCACGCCCCGTCGATGAGTTCGATGACGCGGAAGCGGTTGCGTGTCACCCACTGGAACTTGTCGTTCGGGTCGATGATCGTTTCGATCTCGCGAAGCACGAGCATCCGGAGGAGCTTGTCACCGTCCTTCGAGTACGTCTGCCAGTTGATGATGTCTTCGGCGGTGTAGAATACACAGTACGGGCGTGCCGGCGGCACTCCAACCGGGGTGGCGGGGAGATCAATGAGGACGCCACAGCGGTTCAGGAGGACGACCTCCCGCCCGACCTGATTCGAGAACGTCTCGAACGTGACGTCGGAGTTGGAAATGTCATCCAGGTACGGCTTCACCGCCGCTGCCGTCTTCACATCGGGCGCAAGACGGAAAAGCGACCCGACCATCCCGTTGACGGTCCGCTTCGTCGCGTTGTAATAGTTCCCGCGTAGCCGATACGCCGCGTTCGCTCCACCATCTGCTCCCGGCAAATCCGGACAGTACGCCGCGCCCGCAGCGAGGACGGTGTCCTTGCCCCCGTCACAGTCCCGTAGCCTCTGCCACTTGGAGGAGTACGCTTTGTAGTCGCTGCAGGGAGTGTTTACGGGCATACGCGATCCTTCATGCACCCCAGGCAGATTCGTATATGGCCATTGGGCCTCCCGTTAACCGCACAGGAGCGATCGAGAGCATGACGGCTTCCGCTTTGTTCGGAGATGGGACGCCGCGCCGCTTCATCTCGTCCTTGGACTCGATCTGGATCTGGCCTTTCGACGTGCGCTTGTACCGGAGCTCCACGAGTTCGGCGGCGAGGTCGTCGTCCAGAGGATCGAGGTCGATTTCACCACGTTCGAACTTCTCACGGAGCTCCCAGTAGCGCTGGGCACGGAGATTGAGATAGGCTTCCGGGTCGTCCGAGGCTTCCCCGACGTTCACTGGGAAGACTGGTTGCTTAAGTTCGGCGGCACGATCACAAACGCCCTTGCCAATACCAATGGAGTCGACCTTGGCTTTCTCGGACTTCGTCTCCTTGAGCTTCGCAATGACGTTCCCGCAAGTCTGCATGGTGTCCGGGTTGCGGTCTTCATGGATGATCCGGACGCGTCCACCCTTGTTGTGAGCGATCGTGGAGGAGTCGCCGCCAGCACCGACGTCGACTCCGAGTTCGCCCGGGACGCTTTCAGCGACGGACAGCTCACGGTTCTGCGCCGCCTTGATCCAGTGGATTGGAATCAACCCGCCGCTCTCGGGGAGGTCAGGGAAGCGACCAAGGATCTTCGAGATCCAGAGGGGGTTGGCCTTTTCGCCGTCGGGATCGCCGGGAGGAGGTTCGACGCATGTGCCTTCGGCATTCCACTTCCAGTTCGGTGCCCACTTCCGCCGCTTTTCTTCGACGTAGATCTTGCCGATCAGTTGCTTCGCGATCCACTCGGGGCAGGGTTCACCCGTGAAGTTCGGGGAGTCGAAGGCGGAGATGTGAATGACGTGCCAGCCGCTGCCCGGCTTGCAGATGTCGGCGAAGTGCGACGTCGGGTCGTCGGGGTTGCCTATGGCGAGGAACTTCCCGTCGTCATTCGCGATGAGTGAGTCGCCGGCTTCCCAGAGAGGAATGGGCATGCCGCATGCTTCGTCGAAGAGCACGAGTACGCGCCTTGCGTGGATGCCTTGGAAGGCCGTCGGGGAGTAGTCGTCAGGCTTTCGACCGACGGCGACCTGCTCTTCATTCCCGTCGATGCCCTTCATCAACCATTCGACCTGGTTGACGCGGCCACGGAGCTCTCCTCGTGCGTGAACACGTCCGATCTCGCGCCAGAGGATTGTCCGGACCTGCGGAGCGGAGGGTGCCGACGTCACAACGAAGGCTTCGCCGGTCGGCCAGATGTCCAACCACCACCCAGTGATCTCGGCGGCGATGTAGGATTTGCCAATTTCATGACACGACGCCACGGCAACGCGGCGGTACTTCTGCACCGCCTCCATGATCTCGCGTTGCCGCGACCAGAGATGGTCACGAAGTCGTTCCTCGGCCCACAACGCAGGCTTTGTGGTGTATACTCTACGTCGTAACTCTCTGCTCACCGCTGCAAGACGTGTCGCGGCTTCCTCCCTCGTCACTCGAACCGTCTCCTCCACGAGAAGTTCGCGCTCGGCGACCTCCTCCGGGGACAGCTCGCGTGTGACGTCGAGAGGAATCGTCATTGCACGCTCCCTATCGGCTTCGCCGTTTCCAGGTTGACGTCTGGGGCGTTCGCCTTTTCCTGTGCGTCTGTCTCACGCAACGCCTGCGCCAGCAGCTCCGCTTCCGCGGCGAGTTCGTCGTACGGGAGTCCTGCGAGCTCGGCTTCATCGGGCCTCGAGATTTCCAAACGGTCAACGGGCTTGCCGTAGGCGTAGTGCCAGAGCAACTGTTCGACGGCTGGGGGAAGCGTTCCGTTCTTCGCTCGGGTCTTGACAGACAGCTTATACTCTTCGCTCCGCAAGATGCCAGCCGAAAAGTCCCGGGCTTCGTTCGGGACCCGGGACCCTCGGGCTCTTCGGTACGTTCGAGTGGCCGTCACAGAGATGGGCGGGGCGAGATCGTCTTCCGCCATCACATACGCTCCACGTGAAGGGAGAAGATCGTCGCCGCGATCGGTTCATTCGGCGAGGTCGTTACAGAGACGGACGGGGCGTGTCGTACGACCGGTCCCGCCTCCGGGAAGAGCCAGGAGAAGGTCTCGGTTTTCATTCCTTCACCTTGACCCGCGAAGGTGAGACGCGTGGCGTCGTGGCTGAAGACGGTCTGCTGAGCGCGGAGCCAGAGGAGGAAGCCCTGCGCATGAGTGATCGTGAACGCCTTCGGCGGCATCACAAGGGTCAGCCGTCCACCTCTGGGCAGCTGCCCGAGCTCCTGAAGCAGCGCACACATCTTCGGGTCGGCAGGGACCTTCAACACGGCCTTCAGGAAGTAGGCGAACGACGCACGGGCATTCGCCCTGGCCGTCGTTCGACAATCCTCCGCCCGCGACTCCGCCGCTACTCTCACGGCATCAACCATTCGGGATCTTCACTGTGATAATTATATCCCGGACGCCTCGGGCAAGACAACGGGCATTGGTGTCGATTCTTTGAAGTTCAAGGACTGCCTGAAAACCTCTCCCGTGGGTAGGACAGGTAGTGCGCGCGGCCGTCACTATCAAAAGGGGGGTGGCCCGGCGTCGAGGAGGACGTCATGCTGTGCAGGAAAAGAAAAGCCGGCGAGGAGGAGTACTCGCCGGCCTGAGCTGCGCTCGAAGAACTACGACGCGGACGGCTGTGCGGCGGGCGGCGACGCCTTCGTCGTCTTCGCCTGCTTCGCTTCGTGCTCGCGCAGGAGGGCCATCGCTCTCTTCTCGCGCTCGCGACGGGACTTGTTCGCGGACTTCCGCCACGCGGTGGCCTTGTGTCCCCGAGCCATCAGGGTGAAGGCTCCCTCGGGACCACCGATCTTCTTGAAGGCGTCCTTCGAACCTTGTTCGAAAGAAGCGTACGGGAATGCGATCGTGTTATCCATCTGTGCTTTCTCCTTGTATGTATTCTCTGACAGTCTACGATGTGATGCACTCGACGTCGAAAGGTTCTTCTTCGGAAACCGGATCCGATGTGAAGATAGTATCTTCGCCATCGGGTAATTTCAAACGGGCGTCCGGGAATTCGAGGAGCGTTTCCCAGAGGCTCCGGAAGGAGCCGACTGTTCGGTCGGCCCCGTCCGTGACGATGTACCAAGAGCCGATGCGAAGGACGGTGTTCACTTTTCCCCCTCGCGCTCTGCGATCATGGCGTCGATTTCCCATTCGTCGGGATCGTGGTCAGGGAGTTCGTCTGCGGGCGAGAGGACGGGAAGAGCCGTGAGCTCCGGAACGCCTTGACGTCCCCAGGGCAGATCGTAGTTGCCGGCGCAGATCGGGCCGTAGCCGACTTCAACGCTGCCCGCGTCCGTGAGAGGGAGATTGCAGAAAGAGCAGCGGCACATGAGTGCGCCGTATTCTTTCGCAGCCTTCGCGGGATCGGCAGCGATCGCCGCGAGTGTCGCGAGGACGTCAGCGCGGCCTTGGAGGGAGCCGAGGACGATCCCGTTGTGCACGTAGCCGAGGAACTGCTCGGCGAGGACGATGACGGTTGCACCGGGAACGCGACTGCGTGTGCCGGCGATGGAGATGCGCAGCTCGCTGCGGCCGTCAGGACCGAGGAAGCGCGCTTTCGGGGCTTTCAACCTCCTCGCTGCGCGCGCGATGAAAGAAGTGATCCCGCTGACGTCCGCGTGAACCGGTTTCGTGGGAGTGACGGGAACCGCGACGCAAGCCGTTGGAAGAGCGTGGCGCGCTCCAACGCCTGACGTCCAGATGATCGGGGTGCCTGCGGGGAACGACGCTTTGCACTTGGTGCACGTACCCGGGAAGCGTGAGTTCATTGTCTTCGTCATTTCGATCTCCTCTACGAGTATTGTATCACAGAGCCGCGAGCGATGCACCCGGACGTGAACTCAGATGCGCTCGTAGCCTTTACCGTACTTCTCGTTCACCTTCTTGTGGAAGTACTTCACGGCCGCACGGACGTCACCGTCGAACCGGAACGACTGCTGAACTTCGGTTTTGCCGATGCGGCCCCACGAGCAGTGGACCGTGCTTCCGAGGACGTGCGCTTTCCAGAACTTGCGGGCGTTGACTGACGGATCGATGCAAACCATTGTGATGTCCATGACGTGCTCCTCTGACACCGAAAGCCCGCGCGATGCGGGCTAGTCGGTGCGCGAAGGCGACGAAGCTACTTCGCTTCGGTGGTGTCGTTCAGGCCGGCGAGCTCGTCGCGGACCGAACGGTTCTTGTCGGCGCGCTGACGCCATGCGACCGTCTTGTAGCCCTTGGCGAGGAAGCCGAACGCGACTTCGGGGCCACCGATCAGGAGGAAGCCGTCGCGGGCCGCGGCTTCGATCGACGCGTACGGGAAGTCGACGGGTTCGGCCTTCGGCGCCGGAACGGCTTCGAGGACGCGAACGTACTTCTCACGGCGGTCGACGAGGATCTTCGCGGCGGTTTCGATCTTGGCGATTTGGTTGCTGGTCATTTTCTCTTCTCCTCTTGGACCGCGGTATGCGGTCGCTCTCAATATGTACATTGTATCACAGGCGCTAAAGCCGGGCACGCGAAAAGCGCACGCGTCGCGAATTATTTTTAGGGGACAAAGACGACCATGGGCGAAGCGCTTTGTCGTATATATAACGGGGGGCGGAAAAGCGCGGACGAGAATCGTCTACCCGGGCTGCGCCGGTTGGACGTCCGTGTTTCTAAATGGGGAGTTAGGAATCCTGGGTAGGGCAATGTTGCCACAGGCACCGGGAAAGATTCCCAGTCGACGTTCGACGGCACAAGTTCGTGCGAAACGGCGCAAATCATTGAACGAAAACCGCATTCTCTCTACGATGCGATTTAACGCGAGATCGCGCGCGCCTGCGAGGGTTACTACGCAGCGAAAAAGAATGCGTTAGATCGCAGCTACGTGCGAAATACGCTATGCGAGTCCGACACTCACCCTCCCCCCTATAGTGTGAACGCGATGGCACGGGAAAAGCGCTTCGCATTCGTTCTTTCGATCGATGGCGTGGAATCGATTTCGGTCGCACGTCGTTGCCATTGCCCTTGTGCTGTGGGATAATAAGGTCATGAAAGCAACACGAGGAGCGATGCGGAGTGCGACCGCTGCCGAGCGTAAGGCTCGAGCGATCCCACCCGCGTATACGAACGTTCTAATAGCGGTCGATCCGAAAGTGGACCTGCAGGCGACTGCGGTATGCCCCTCCGGGAAGACTGCCTACTTCTACTCCGTCGACTATGTCCGTCGGCAGGTGAACGAAAAGTGGGCGCGCGTCCGCAAGGTGACGAAGCGGATCGATGACATCGCCGAGCGCGTCGAGAAGGACAGCAAGTCCGGCATCGGCGAAGCGATGACGATCCGGTTGATCCTGCAGACGGGGCTCCGCAACGGTGGCAAGATGCAGGGCAAGAAGGAAGCCTACGGCGCGTCCTCGCTCCGCATGGAGCATGTCGTCCTGAAGGGCGACGAGATCCTCCTCACCTTCCCCGGGAAGAAGGGAGTCGCGCAGGCGCACTCGTTGACGGATCCGATCCTCGCGACGTGGATCCGATCGCAGCGTAAGGCGGGGAGCATGACGCTCTTCAACCACGAAGCGAACGACACCCTGAAGTACCTCCGCAGCATCGCCGGAGTGAAGATCAAGGTGCACGACCTGCGCACGTGGTACGCGAACGTCCTCGCAGCGGCGCTCGTCGCTCGCCTCGTTGCGGAAGCGACGACGCTGAAGAAACTCCGGAAGGCAGTTGGCACCGAAGTCGGTGCGAAGCTCGGGAACACTGCGAGCGTGGCTTTGAAATCGTACATCCACCCGTCAGTCTTCGGAGAGGAGTAAGAGATGATCCAACCTCCGCGTCCAGTCGAAGTTCTTTCCCTCTACGAGCGCCGCGCCGAGCTTCTTGGCCGGCGCTACGACGTCCAGCTCCATGGTCAACGGATGGACGTCATGATCTCCGGCTACGATGATCGCTGCGTGCGCATCGTTCCGGTGAAAGTCGGCATCCGGTTCCTCAACAACTCCTTGACGTGGGAGGACTTCGCTCTGCTCATGCGGACGGCCCGCGACGCTTGACGTCAAGGACAGTGTTCCCACGGCTCTCTCAGCATCGAGAACTCGCGAACGATGTTGTCTAACCTCAAGAAACGAAAGGACTTCCTCTGTTCTCGCACGATAACGACGCCGACGCTTGTTATAATATGTATACCGTCCTCTTATCACACACAAGCGCACCCATTTTTGAACATCTGTAAACACGTAGGAGGAAGGAGGGACGTAGGAGGAAAGAAGTAGGAAGAAGATATAGAGTATAGGAGAGTGAAAAAAGCTTGAATATAGAGAGAGAGATGTTATCTTTCCACGCTCCGCGGGAGGGGTACGTCTTATCGCGGTTGGCGACGTAGGGTGAGTGAGAGATGGATAGTGACCCTCTCTGGTTATGGATATGTATAAGGGGCAGAATCGTTATCGAGCGAGAACGGTGATCTCGTTGAAAGCATTGAGGTTCTTCAACGTCGGTCTCTCGTTATCGACAATCATGACGTCGAGAACACTGACGTTGAAAATCACAATCATTCCGATGTATAATAGAGGATCATGGGTTTGACAGAGGACCTGAACAGGCTAGGCGCCGACGAGGCGATCACAAAACGCATTGCAGGAGCAGCGATGGACGGGACGACATCAGAACCACCTCTTGAGAGTGTCTACGAGAACGGGATGGAGGCGTTGCCGGATGTGGTGTTCAGGACGTCAGGCTACGTGATGGACCTACAGAAGGGTGGGTTCCTCATGCCGCTGACGCGAGGGCGCAGTCGGTTTATGAAGAGTCGACTTGTCGTCCTGGACGGCGGGAAGAGCATGCCTGTGCTGCTTGTCCTTGCGGAGGCGAAGTTCCGGAAGTGGGACGAGTTGATCGAGTACCCGTACTGGGCCGACGGCGACTGGACCAACGAGACCCTCGCGAATGTCTCGATCGCGAAGAAGTCGGCGAGCGGCGTAGGGCGGGCTCGCACCTCGTCTCTCGGGGTTCCTTCCGGAACGACGGCGTACATGAAGGCATGGAGGCTGAAAAACCCGGATCGCGTACGCGCTGCGCAGAAGAGGTACATCGCGAAGAGGCGAGAGCTGCTGGCTTCGCTGAAGGACGTACGCAGCGCTCTCCCCGTTGTGCGTCAGGCTCCTAACGACGACGTCGCCTTCGACACGCTCTTCGGCAAACTCGATGCAGCGATCAAAGGTGTGGAGGATCCGGTGCTCGATGACTCGGATCCAGCCACACTGACGTCGGGTGAGAAATCTTCGCAAGGCGATGTAGAATAGACATACTGAAAGGAGACAGTCATGAACCTCGATGAGGAAATCAGGGAGATCGTCGTGGAACCAATCGCGCAGCCCGTGCCGGGACAAGAACCGGTACCGGCGGCTCAGCCGATGGAATCGCCCGCCGCACCGGAGAAGCCGGTTGAGCAGCCCGTCCACGCAGTCGTTCGTCGATAGAGAGGAGACAAGAGCCGGACAATGGCCCCCAAGCCACTCGTTATACCTGACTACTTCGAACCTCTGCTCGCGTATCGGACTTGGCAATGCCTTGATCCATTCACCGAGCTCCGTCCGCTCGCGAACCAGGACCACGCTGTGTGGACTCCCGGGGCGCGAGCGGAGGCGAAGTGCACGTCGTATCGTGGTGAGCGTGACACTGCGTGCACGTGCCCGAACTGTGGGCACCGCTACAACACCCACGTCGCTCCCGTCAAAGGCTGCTCGTGCGGATTCTACGGGTTCAAGGATCCTGTCGCCATGATGCGGCAGATGACTTCCCAACAGCTCCGATGGAACCGATACTCCACACAGATATTCGGTGCCGTCCATCTATGGGGCAAGGTCATCGAGCACAAGAGTGGGTATCGAGCGCAGTATGCCTACCCCGCCCTTCTCTGCGTCCCGAACGACAAGGCAGCGGCGTCGCTCCGCGCTTCATACAAGTGCGAGGTCTTCGTCGGAACATTCACGGAGCTGCTGCAGAAGGACGCTCCGCCGGAGATCAAGCCGGCCCCCATCACCTCCTTCGGCAACGGCTTCACGTCGGAGGATATTCCATTTTGACGAACCACCAAACTAACCACGGGCCAATGGCAGTCCGGCGGCCCGATGGCCTTTTGAGGGTACCATCCGGCTCCCTCATTGATGACGGTCGCGATGGCGCAACGCCTCCACCGTCGTTCCCGGAGACCGTCAGGGTGCTGGGGGGCTTCCCTGACGTCTCCACCTTCTTGCAGTGGCGATCGGGTCTATCAGGAGGGAGCTCCAAGTGGTAATCCTCGCACTCGCGTGGGCAGCGGGCGTGTTGTTCATCATCACTCGCGAAGAACGCGAGCAGTACGTCGATCTAACTGACTACGACACCGACGCCTTGTCGCAGTTGGCGACACTGGACTTGTTGAACGGGAGGATACTGTCATGAACCGCTTCCTCGTTGCAGTGACGTTCGGGGCTTCCTTCCTCACCTCCTCTCTCGAGGCGTCCACGCGGTGCTGGAACGTGACGGCGACAGCGATTCAATGTGACACGAAGAGCGCGAGCACAGTGCCGTCCATCGCTGCAAGCGTTCCGCCGTTTATGCTGGTGCCGGCGATTCCATGGGTGCCAGCGCCAGTTGGTCCGGCTCCGCCATTCCCTGCTGCGAGGGCTTGGCCACCCTCGATCCCAAGAGCGGCGGAGCCGGCCAAGCCGTACGCACCGATGTATTGGAATGGGGTTCATGTGGGACCGTCGCCGAACGGCCAATGGCTCTCGGTGATCGGGAAGATCCCGACAGTGAGGGTGATCAGGTGAACGCCGTTCCCGAGCGAGCACGTGACGTGACCTGCCCACAGTGTAAGAGGCCGTTCGAACTCGTTTGGAACGGCGCCTTGGAGACGCCGGAGACGCTCGTGATTCGGAGTTGCCCGAGTGGCGGGGTTTATGACGTCCGCATTGAATGTCCTCACTGTGATTACGAGGAGCCGCTGTGAGCATCGAAGCCGACTGCCGCACACGTCTGGGCGAACAATGTTTCAACTACGAGACGTGCTGGGTCGAAAACCGCTGTGCGTTTAACGAAGCCGGTGCCTACATCCCACTCGCTATTCCGATTCCCCTATGGCAGGAGGTTACGTATCCCATGAAGACTGAATTCCGACCGTGCCCGAGGAAGTGCGAGGGACAGGACAAGGCCTGCCCGACGTGCCTCGGCGAAGGACAAGTGTTGAAGGTAGACGCCGAGCACGAGTTTCCGGGGACGTGGCCGGTCTTCGTGTTCGGCTCGAACCTACAGGGCGCTCACGGTGCAGGCGCAGCCGAGTTCGCGTTGAACTTCCGTGGCGCCGTCATCGGACAGGGCGAGGGGCAGTATGGTCACTCCTACGCTCTCCCCACTCGCTCCTACGACGCGCGGGACGGCTTCGTCACCCTCTCGCTCGAAGAAATTCGCTCGCACGTCGAGAAGTTTCTCGCGCATGCACGACGTCGTACGAAGGAACGGTTCTTCGTCACTGCACTCGGAACCGGCTACGCCGGGTTGAAGCACGAAGACATCGCTCCGATGTTCGTCGAAGTTCCCCCGAACGTGATCCTTCCCGAAGAGTGGGAGGCGTTGAATGTTCGTCCTTGAGCACGCTGAGGGGCCCGAGAGGACACTCGTGCTCTGCATGACCTCGCTCGACGTCGTGCACCTGCAAGAGAGCCTCACCCTCTCCCTCTTCTCGAAGGAAGAGTACCGGGCGAAGAATCTCGTCGTCATCTACGGCAAGGACAAGAAAGAAGTCCTCGAACTCCTCGACACCGCCGGCTTCCGGATCCCCCTTGAGTGGCGGAACCAGTTCCTGAGGGACAAATGACCACGTCAACTCTCGCCGTGATCCTCATGTGCGTCTTCGTCGCCATCATCGTCTCCCCGCTCGTGACGATCTGGGCGCTGAACACGTTGTTCGGACTCGGCATCCCATCCACCGCCGCGACGTACTTCGCCGCGCTCTGGCTCAACATCTGCATCGCAGCGAAGAGCGGAGGTGGGAAGTGAATCGTAGAGCGTTTCTCCAAATCCTCTCGTCCGTCGCTGCAACGGCGGTGCTCGATCCGGAGCTCCTCCTCTGGAAGCCTGGGGCGAAGACAATTTTTCTCCCGCCGGCGAAGGAGCTGATTACCAACTGCCCGCGGATGCGAAGCCTGCTCATCGTCTCAAACGCATTCAACGTCGGGGACTTCCTCAAGGTTCGAGGAGAAGACCACGTCGTAGAACGAATCAGCGTAGATGGTCCCCCGAATCCCTTCGGAGACATCGCAGGCCGCTTCATGCCCGGAGTACGGATCGAGGTGGTCGAAGACCCGTTCGTGACGGCAATTGAAAAGCACGCTCGAAGAAGGTAGAATATCACCATGGAGAAACATTACCTCGGTGATGGTGTGTATGTCGAGCATGACGAGTTCGGGAACGTCATCCTCACAACGGAGGATGGGATCCGGAAGACCAACGAGATCGTCTTGGAGCCCAGCGTCATGGCTGCGTTCCAAGAGTGGATCGCACGGTTGCTGCGGAAGGGGTAACCATGGCATTCGTAGTAGTCGGAATCTGGGGAACCAGTCGGGGCGACAAGATCATCCACCAGGAAACGGTCCATGACGACTCGCGGCGGGCGTCGTACGATGCAATCAAGTGCATTCGGTACACGGACGGGACAGTCCTCTACGTCTCCACGTATCCTCTCCTCGAGCCTCCACAGCGGCTGGGATACAAGGAACTGCTCGACAAGGCAATCGCCAAGGGCCTCACCGGCACTTTCAGTGTGATGGACGTATGAACGCCGCGCAAGAGCTCTACGAATCGGTCTTCGCTCGAGCGAAGCAGTACGTCCACGCCCTGCACACGCAGGACGACCTCTCCCTCGCCGAGCTCACGAAGAACGAGGAGTACGCCCAGTTCCGCCAGGACCTCGACGAGTTCTCAGCTCGCCTCGATCGGAAGGAGTACACCGAGCAGCAGGCGCGTGCGCTCCTCGACGTCGTGAAGACCGTCCGCTATCTCTTCAAATCGAAGGCGGAGTCGATCACGGAGAGCGTCAACCAGCTCGAGATATCGATCTCCAACTACACGAAGCAGTCCCCCACCATCACCGCGATGGAGATGCAGTTTGAGACTTACCACCACTACGACGCGATCATGAAGAGAGCGGGGACGCCTGGGGGATGGTCTGAGATCATTGTCGACACCCACGACTTCCGGGAGATCATGATCGAGCAGAAGCACGCGCTGGGGCGAGCAGGAACGTACGTCTGGGCTCCTGAAACGACTCGAGGTGTGGCGGCTGCATCAGCAGGGCTCCTCGACGAGTTCGAGTTCAATGAAACATCGCTCGCGGACCTCGGGCGCCCCGGAGCCTCGTCCTGGTGGTGGTTCCAGGAGCCGATCAAAGTCGCTCCGTTCTCTATGGAATTCTGTTCGATCCTCATCTGGCGCTACGGCACGACGCTCGTGTGTCAGCTCTTCGAGTCGACAGTCGTCCGCGTTAGCGGCCACCACAAGGTCATTCCGGTTCCGACGTACGCGTTCACGGTCAACATCCAGGGGAAGGAATCCGTCGCCACGTTCCGACGGAAGCTCCGGGGTGACCCCGAGACCGTCGGCATCTCCCAGTGGTTCGGATGCTTCGTCCTTGCAGCGGCGACGTGGCTCCGCTCCAAGGTGGTCGTCGACTACCACGCCGAAGGGACCCGCCAGGTCGCTCGACAGATCCAACGCAAAGCGCAGCTCTCCGCTCGCCCGGACGTTCGCATCGTCGAGCTCCGCCGGCGCGAGATCGTTCGCCGTCAGGATGTGGAAGATGTGCACGCCCCGTCTGACGCTGCGAAGCGTGAGTGGAAGACCCGTTGGATCGTTCACGGCTTCATGCGGAATCAGTGGTACCCGTCGAAGCGGCAGCATGCCCCGATCTGGATTGACGACTTCGTCAAGGGCCCGGCGGATAAGCCGCTGAAGGTGTCACCAACCGTCTTCGCGGTGAGGAGATAGTCATGCACATCATTCGATGCATCATGTGTCTAGTTCTTCGCCATTACTGGATAACAAGGTTCATTACCCAGATGAGTATCGAACATCGAGTTTGCTTGAGATGTGGAGTACGTCAATACCGCACCTTCGAGCGTGGCCCAGACCAATACTCCGCGTGGTGGAGGCAAAATTGAGACGTAAGCACCCGTTCTTCAAGGACTCGTTCGTGGAGACGCCTCCAGACTCTCGAGACAAGCCCTGCGATCTCGATCACGCACCGCTGATCCGAGAGCTCACGGAGAAGTCTCTCCCCGCTTGTCCGTGTCCGTCCTGCGGGGCATGGCTCGCTCCCGACGTCAAGGAAAAATCTTCGAGGCTAATGCGATGAGTGCTTTCACACGTCCCCGTTGCGGTCTCTGTGGTCACCGCGTCCACGGTCCTGGCGGCTGTATCGTGCAGGCTGGGATCAAGACTCCCGCAGAGTCTCACAAGTTCGTCCTCGACGCTCTTGACGCCGAGATCGATGAGCTCCGCCTCGCGATCATCCAAGTCCTCGAGCTCGGGCGAAAAGACACGTCCAACGAGAAGTACAATTCGTACTACGCCCACCTCGCTCAAGTCCTCCGCGACACGGATCCATCCCGATGAGCCTTTGGACGTCGCTCCGCCACTTCTACCGGTACATGACCGACCGCTGCCAGCTCTGTGGCACGAAGCGGATCCCGGTGAGCCCGAAGGATCTTCACTCCATCGGGCCGTACTGTCGTCCTTGCAACAAGAGGTTCAACCACAGCCTAGCCTACGGAATGTCTCCGGAGCGGTTCCAGACGTCAGGTGAAAGTGCTTCGCAAAGCTGATAGAATTACCACATAGGAGGACAGTGCAGATGGAGAAGATCACGTTCACGATGGGATCCCCCGATCCCAAGAAGCACTCCACCCGGTTCGACCTCGACAAGATCGAGTCGGTGGAAGGCGTCGAGGTCGACGCGGCGAAGTTCAAACCATCGTTCTACGTTCCGCTTCCGGTCGCGAAGGCGGCGCAGAAGATCCGGGTCACCATCGAGGTCATCGGGTGACGAAGAACGAAGCGACTGAACGGGCGAAGCTGCTCTGGCCCGGGAAGCGTCCTGACGTGACCGCTGCAATCGGGAAAGGGGTTCCTGCCCCGGGCGACACCCAGTGGTGGATCGACCTCGGGAACGAGAGCCACGGACTCGATGTGAACGGTCACGTCACGTGCCACGAGTCGTGCAAGCGGAAGGAGGAGTCCCTGAAATGATCGAAGTGACGGTAGGAGGCCACGCCCACTGCGCGATCTGCCAACGCGATATTGAGGTCGGGGAAGAGCTCGTCATTCTTCACCTCGGTAAGACGGAGTGGGATCCCTCGAAACAGGAACAGGTCATCCTCGACGTCCGCACGCGCATCGCGCACAAGATGTGCTTCGAGGAAGTCGATCCGGAGTTGATACTCACGTGATCCGACGCCCACAGAAAATCATCTCCGGAGGACAAACCGGAGCCGACCAGGGTGGCATCTGGGGTGCCGCTGAGTGCGGGATCCCTACTGGCGGCGTCATGCCGAAAGGCTTCCGGACGGAGGACGGGCCGAACCCCGAGTTCGCCCGGATCTTCGGGTTGACCGAGCACTCGTCGTCGGAGTACCCTCCGCGCACAAGCGTCAACGTGCAGACGTCCGATGGCACCGTCGTCTTCGGGCGAACACATGAACGCGGTTCGCAACTCACGATTCGCCTGTGCGAACAGTACGGGCGTCCCTACATCCTGAACCCCGATGCGGAGCGCCTCCGTGCATTCATCATCCGCGAGAGCATCAAGACCCTGAACATCGCCGGGAACCGGGAGTCGAAGAACCCCGGAATCGGGAAACACGTCCAGCAAACCATCATGGAAGCTTTCACGGAGCCGCAGCATGACGCCTGAGAAACTCGAGCAGATCCGGGATCTTCTCTCGACCGCCCTCGCGGGGCTGGAGGAAGGAATCCCGCAGATCCCGATGCCGACTGCGTGGTGTCACCATGGAATCACGACGCCGGACAAGTGCCTCCACTGCTGCAGGGTCATCCGTGCCCGGAACTCCCTTGCGAAGCTCCACGAGCTCGAAGACATTCTCGCGAAGGTGACGCCGTGAGATACCCACGTCCGCGCAACGGCTTCTGCTACCTGGACTTCCTGGACCACTGGCTCCTCGATGCGATCTTCCACCGCAACGTCGAAGCCGCTGTGAAGTATGCCCGCGAGAGTGCCCGTTGGGCGTTGAAGATGCACCCTGAGCTCGCGTACGACCCACACAACGTGGTAAGGGGGTCCGAGTGAGATACCGTGTCCTCCTCCACGACGACGACGTCTGGATCATCCGAGCTGCGATCAAGTACGCCGCTGAAGCGTACAAGAACGAGCCAACAACGACTCGACGTCAGCAGCGAGCGGAAGAACTCCTAGCGCGACTTCCTGGACGTCCCGACTACATCTACGGCAGCGCGAAGGATTCGGAGCGGGCATGAACCCGAAGGACCTCAAGTTCGATCCCCTCGCCTTCGCGTTTATCTTCGGGGAGCTCGGACGTCAGGAGAACTTCCACGGGCGGATCATCGACTACGTATTTTACGACGAAGAATTGTCCGACGTCATCGAAATGGTTCTGGTGGACGGCGTGTACATCTCACGGCTCGAACACGATCAGATCACGCTCGGGGAAAATCGATGAGGACCGATCAGTCCCCGTTGATTTTCATTTTTGAGTGTGGTATAATTGTATTCAAGCTCAGATACAAACTGAGTTCGGGGCACAGTTCAGACACACACAGGAGACAGACACATGGGTATCTTGGAACAGATCAAGGCGCAGGTCGCGGCCCTTCCGGCCGACGAAGTCCGTGCGCAGCTCGCCAAGCTGCAGGAGCAGAAGGCGAAGCAGAAGGAACGTCAGGCCGAGCGCGTGATGTCGCCCGAGGCGAAGGAAAAGCGCAAGGACTACAACAAGACCCGGGCGGCGCGCCCCGAGGTCAAGGAGAAGATGAAGGCGTACCACGCCAAGCCGGAAGTCAAGGAGCGCATGAAGGCGTACCGGCAGAAGCGCTACGCTCACAACAAGGCGTTGATCGAGCGCGCGAAGGAGCTGGGGCTCATCACGCCGCCGGCGCCCGAACAGCCGACCGCTTAGGTCGGCGCCAGACGGAAAATCGGGGGTGCTTGACGTGGCCCCCGATTTTCTTGGGCTGTGTTCGACCTAGAATGTCAACGCGCACATGGAAAGGACGTCGATGAAAACAGTGGTCCTGCTCTCGGGTGGACTGGACTCCACTACTGTTCTTGCACATGCTCTCTATCTCGGGCACACCGCTCACGCAGTGATCGTCGACTACGGGCAACGCCACCGCCGCGAGCTTCGTTCGGCCGACGAGATCGCCTGGCACTACAAGGTCCCGACGTCACACGTCGCGATCGATCCGATGGCGTTCGCCGGCGCCGACTCCTCGCAGGTCGGTCAGATGAAATCCGTTCCTCACGGCCACTACGCCGCTCCCAGCATGAAGACGACAGTCGTCCCCAACCGGAACATGATCCTGATCGCACTCGCCGGAGCGGTCGCGGAGTCGGTCGGCGGCGACGAAGTCTGGTACGCTGCTCACGCTGGTGATCATCCAATCTACCCCGACTGCCGTCCGGAGTTCGCGCTCGCGGCAGGCCTCGCGCTCTTCCTCGGCACAGTCAAAGGGATCCGGATGGAGGCTCCCTTCGTTCGCCTGACGAAGACCGATATCGCTCGCCGTGCAATCCAACTCCACGTGCCGGTCGAACTCACATGGTCGTGCTACGACCCGCAGCTGGACGAACACCCGGTCGATGATCATCCCACCGACGTCATTCACTGTGGCCTCTGCGGGACATGCGTTGAACGCCGCGAAGCCTTCCGGGAAGCTGGACTCACCGACCCCACGGAGTACGCGCGGTGATCTCCCTCACCTGGTGGGAATATGACGAGCTCCTCGAGCATCTCCACAACCGTGAAGACATCTGGACGCAGTCGGAAGAGAACCCCCTTCTCTGGATGCGTAGCATGGGCGACGAAGCGTGCTGCGCGGTGCTCGTCACTCCTCCAGCGAATCCAGATGCCCCGTACCGACAATACCAGGCGTCATCGATTCCCATGGCATGGGACGAAGAGAAGTCTGGGAAGTACCTCATCGACCTGGCTTCTCACTGGACTACCTACGGTCATCGCATGGCCGTCGAGAAGCTCCTGCTCGAAGAGCTCAAGCTTGACGGCGAGACGGCAGCGTTGATGGCGATCGCAATCGAATCCTTCGACTGGATCGACGTCGCGGAGCCCGAGGAGAAGACGGACATGCATCCGGTCTTCGTCGACCCGCTCGAACGGAAGACGCACATCGGAACGTATCTCCTCTCCGGCGGCGGGTGGGCTAAGCTCACTCTTCTCGGCGGAATGATCCGCGTCGCGATGTCGCTCCCGAACAAGGACTCCGGAGGCTTCGCTCACCCGTTCGAAGGCTTCGTCCGACCGAAGCACGGACGGGTCGAGGAAGCTGCCGCCGCCCTTGCCGGATGGGAAGTCAAGTGGCGCCCGCGCGAGATCCCCGACGGACCCCAACAACTCAAGCTCCCGAAGGAAGGTGTGGCGTGAATCCGAATATGATCCTTCCGGCGTGGGCGCTCGACATCGCACAGAAGTGGGCGGACATCCTCCACGTCTCGAAGCAGTGGCCCATCATCCTGAACCAGTCGTCGTTCAAGGACTTCATGAACTGCCAACGGCTCTACGCCTGGAAGCGGTTGCAGCAATTGGAACCCGTCGGCAAGCGCAGCGCGCTGGAGATCGGAACTGCGACGCACGCAGGGCTCGCTCACATCCACTCCGGGAACTCCGTTGAGAGTGGTGTCGCCGTCGCTGTCAAGAAGCTCACAGAGCGTGCAGGACCCAAGCTCGCGTTCGAGGACAAGGCCCTTCCGGAAGCACAGCTCATTGTCGAGACCCTCATTCCCGCCTACGTCGCCAACTACGAGAAGACGGGAGAGATATGGACGCCCCTCAACCAGGAGATCGAGTTCATGGTTGAAGTCGGGGAAGACAGCAACGTCTACCTCCGAGGCAAGGCCGATAACCTCTCCACAGCGAAGGGCGGGTTGTACCTCGTCGACTACAAAACCGCAGGCAAGCTCGATCCTCGGGACCTCCTGAAGTATGAACTCGACGTGCAGCTGTCGGCGTACATCTACGGGTTAACCAAACACCTGACGGAAGAGTCCATCCGTCGTGGCGGCGAACCAGTCTTCATCCGGGGAGCCATCATCGACGTCCTCGTGAAGACGAAGGTCCCGCAGTTCGCGAGGGACTTCTTCACCCGGACCCTCGACGAGCTCCAGGAGTTCGAGGACGAGTGGATCGAAGTCAACAACCGGATCCGCGTCCAGCACGCTCGCGTCGCCGCAGGCGAAGACTGGAAGATTGTCTTCCCACGGAACACGGAACACTGCTTCCGGTACGGGACATGCCCCTTCCGTGACGTCTGCATGAAGGACACACCCGTACGACGCGCCCTCTACAACAAGCGGAAGCCCGACTACGTTGACGAGGCCTACGCTCTACTCTCTGGGGAGGCTACGCCGTCGGCTCCTCAGTCGAAACCCGTTGACGGCACAGGAGAAGTGAAACCATGAACCGTGAAGAGCTCGCCAAGGAAGTGTCGGAGTTCATCCTCAACAAGGAGGATGGTCTGGAAGTCGATGACGAGAGCGACATCGACCTCGAGGAAGCCGCGCCGAAGATCAGCAACTTCGTCGAGGAACTCCAGAACGCGAACGACGACGAACCCGAGAGCTAGATGGCAACCGCGCCCACTCTCCCGAAGCTTTCCCGCACCACCGAGCTCAAGGCCTCGTTCGGCACTGTGCTCGGCTACGGTCCTGCCGGTGCGGGAAAGACTCGGTCTATCCGCACGTTGAAACTCGGCGGAATGGAGCCGCTCATACTCGCTTGTGAACTCGGCGAGACGCACGGGCTCCTATCGCTGGCTTCCGACGACATCCCGTACATCCCGTTCAAGACCCACCAGGACTTGATCGAGATATGTCGGGCTCTGAAATCGAAGCCGAAGAAAATCGAATACGACGGTACGGAGTTCGGTTCCGTCGTGCTCGACTCGATCACCCAGTGGGGCGAGATGCCACTTGAACGGTTCATGGCAATCAAGGGCTGGACCGACCTCCACGATCCCACATCGAAGGGCGACGGGAAAGACCCTCGCGGTGCGTACGGATTCCTCGCTGAGAAAGGCCGTCAGGTCTACAAAGAGCTCTTCGAGCTGCACGGCCACTTGTACATCATCGCAAGGGAAGGACTCTTCGGAGGACAAGACGGGGAACCGATCTTTGCAGCCCCCGAGCTCCCAGGCCAGAAGCTCCCTCGCGAACTCCCAGGATGGCCGGATGCGACAATCCGTCTCCGCGTCATCGCCGGGAAGTATCGGATGATCACGAAGGGAGAGGGCGGAAGCCCTGCTCGCGTTCGTCTTCCCGAAGCTTTCCCGACGTTGCCGCTCCGGTGCAATCCCGACATCGCTGCCTTGATTCGCTACATGCTCGGCGACAAGTCGCAGCTCGCGATTCTCGACCCGAAGGACCCGGCGCAGGCTAGCTCGGCCGAACCGGCGAAGAAGTAACCCGTACGTTCGATAGGAGACAGTCACATGGTTCAGATCCCGAATGCGCACCGCGTTGGCGACATGCCAGCGGGCGGAACAGTCATCCCCGAAGGCGTGTACCACGTGCGCCTCGACAAGGCCGTCTACAAAGAGGCCAAGAAGACGAAGACCCCGATGGCCGAGGTCACGTTCACCATCTTCGGTCCGGAAGAAGCCGAGGAGTTCCACGGTCGGAAGCTCTTCGACAACCTCATGCTCGCCGGCGACGGTGAGTTCCGCACGCGGCAGCTCCTGGAAGCCTCCGGTGAGAACGAGGACTTCATCCTCGAAGACACCGAGCAGCTCCTGCTGCGCGAGGTCAAGGTGGTCGTGACGACCGAGAAGGAACGGATCGATCCCGACACCAAGCAGACGTACCCGGAGCGGAGCAAGATCACCCGCTACATGTCGCTCGAAGAAGCGGTTTAGTCGACTGGACGGAAGGGCGGCACTCCCAGCTTCGCCCTTCCGTCCACCATTCAGATTGGAGACTCGACATGGCTGCACAGAACAAGAAACACCGTCTCGCCTCAGGCGTGACCCGCTCGGAGCAGGCTCCGGCGTACCACCTCGTTCCGACGTCAGGACTTCGTCGGACGGCCAAGCGCTTTGGTCTTGGCGCTGAAGTCCACGGCGCGGAGAACTGGCTCAAGGGCCTGCGCACGGAAAAGGACGCTCGCGTCTTCTGCGAGGAGGCCTTCAACCACATGCAGGAGCACATCCAGAAGATGTCGGCCGGCCACGAACCGGAAGACGATCACCTCGGCGCCATCGGCTGGGCGCAGAGCGTCCTTGCCCACGCCGAGGAACTCTTCGAGAAGCCCTGGCGGGAGATCGGTCGATGATCATCATCAAGACGAACGAGGGTAAGCACGTACTCCTCGAGGCTCGTCTCTGTACGAGAAGCACTGAAGCTCACTCCGCAGCGACGGAGAAGAAGTTCGACCTCGAACAGATCCTGGCGAAGGCAATTGCCGACGTCGCCGCGAAGATTGACTTCGACGCCATGGTCGAAGCCCACATGAAGGGGAAGTGATGGTCACGATCACGACGAAGAGAGAAGTTCCGATCGGCCACCGCCTTCTCGGTCACAACGGCCGCTGCGCGTACCTTCACGGTCACAACTACACGTTCGAGGTGTCAGTCATCGGCACACCGAACGAGATCGGGTTGGTCATCGACTTCAAAGACGTCAAGAAGGTCTTGGACGATCTACTGGACATCTTCGACCACGCGATGATCCTGAACAAGGAGGACCCGTCGATCGAGGTGCTTCGTCTCGAACGCCTCGTCGTCCTGTCGGTCAACCCGAGCGCCGAGAACCTGGCGTCGCTGGTGTTCAACCATCTCACGGAAAAGCTGAACTCGCCGTCGGCGAAGATCGCGCGAGTCCTCTGCCGCGAGACCGAAGACGGTTGGGCCGCTGCGATCAAACCGGATCCGTCGGTGTTCATCCTGCACACGCACTGACATGGTCGAATCAAACGCTCTCATGTGCGAACACGCGAACGAGGTGCCTGTCGTCTGTACGTGTCCGCAGGACTGCTACTGTCGGACGCACACGTGCAAGCTTCGTTCGCGTGAAGGCGACCAACCGCTCCCAACGGTGAACACCCATCCTGCAATCCAGGATCTGGTCATCCGCGACATGGAGGAGAGGAAAGCCGTAGGCCTCGAACGCTACGGCACTCTCCTCCAACCTCACAACGGACGCGACGTGCTCGTCGATCTCTACCAAGAGCTCCTCGACGCGTGCATGTACATCCGCCAGACCCTCTACGAGCGAGATGGGAAATGAATACCGACGCCAGTCCCGGCCCCGTCTTCACCGCAATCATCCAGCAGGTGCGCGGCTCCAAGATCATTATGGAAGCGCTTCCCCACGAGATCGCACGGCTCGGGATCGTGGACGGTGACTCCGTGGCCGCCGCGAAGGCGATGCTGAGTAATCCCTTTCCACTCGGGCCTCTGTCATACGATCCGAGGTACACCCTCTACAACGCAAGCGGTGTTCCCGTCGCCATGCTTCGGAGTTATGGTTGCGACTCGACGCCGATCGACGTGACGACTCACGGTGATCCAAATCCTAGATACATTCTAGGCGTCCCTCGTATTCGGGCGATGGAAGTGTCGCCTCTCCCAGGAGCAACACATTGGTTGACACGATGAAATACCAGATCGCGGAACGGTTCAAGTCTCTCCAAGGCGAGGGCGTCTTCGCCGGCACACCGATGGCCTTCATCCGATTCGTCGGGTGCTCCGTCGGAAAGAAAATCTGTCAGCACTGCGACACGACGTTCGAGCGGGTGCTCCCGTGGCAGGGCGGTGGAGAGTACACACCCGAGGAACTCGCAGACTGGTCCCGCCCGTACGAACACATCTGCCTCACAGGTGGTGAGCCGATGGATCAGAATCTCGAGCCGCTCATCGCTGCAATGAGACCACCTGACGGGCATGGTCCCGGACCAATGATCCACGTTGAGACCTCCGGGACGAAGCCTTTCGACTTCCCCGAAGGCTCCTTCTGGATCTGTGTTAGTCCGAAGCCGGGATTCCGCGAGGACATGGTTGCAGCGGCAGACGAGGTCAAGGTCATCGTGCCTGGTCTCGGCGAACTAAACTCCAAGGTCGAAGAGGCGAAGCTCGCGGAGCTGCCTTCGGAAGAGGGGGTACGAATCATCAAGGCGGGCGGCCTCCGCTGGCCTGACGTCCACGACGCAATCCGTTGGGCGAAGGCAGGGAAGACCGTCTTCCTGCAGCCGCGCAACGGTCGAGTGGAGATCGACAAAGTCAACCTGATGATCGTGATGGACCTCCTTAAGGACCATCCCCAGCTGCGTCTTTCCACGCAGCTGCATAAGATCCTGAAGGTGCAGTGATGGACCAGCCTCTCATCGAGCCCTCACACATGTGTCAGTTGCACCAACGTCTCCTCGTGCAGCAGGCGGGGTACTCGGAGCAGGATACGTGGCGAGCACTGATCATCGTTTCACAAATCGTGCTCTTCCAGGGCGCGACGTGTGATCCCGCTACCCACGAGAAGCTCGGAGGAGACATTACACGCATCCGTGAACTCGGCTGCCTCGCTTGCTACAAACCGGATAGATTCGGTGAGATCGTCGAAGCGGCGAAGACGCATGACCTCGGTGTGATCAAAGCTCTCGGCTTACGCTGGATCGCTGAAGCGGAGAAGTAGCGATGACAAAGATCCCTACTCCTCTCACGATGAAGTCGGATGACGACGACAACGTCGACGCCTTCATCGCCGAGATCGAAGAGATGTTTGGGGATCCTCGCTACGAGTGGGCAAGGAAGACTTTGGACCCCATCTACGATTGGACTGTCGGGAACCGTCGGTTCACTCCAAACATGAAGCAAGCGATTAAGAACATCCGCGAGCGTGTCGAAGGAACGTCGGAGAAGAAAACCTGGAAGCGTCGATACGAAGGGCACTTATGAAGATCATCGACCCCGGTCACGTCTACGACCTCAACTGGCTCGATGGCAAGCCGAACGACTACGGCGACGCGGAGATTTTCGCACAAGAGAAGATCGATCCGCAGAACCGGTTGACGTTCGTCAAGCGCAAAGGACCGAAGTACCCCGGCAACACCGATGCTCATCTTGGAACGACAATGCAGGAAGTCCTCCGCGCCGTCATCGACCGACTGAAGTACGTCAACAAACAAGAGCCGCACGGATCAAACGATGTGACTCTCAAGCACCTACGGTCTGCCATCTACTCCCTCGAACTCCGTGCAGCGCTGCGGGCAGGTCGCGACGCAGCTCCGCTCGGTCACTACTCTTGCATCGAGCGCGCCGCCACCTGCTCCACATGCGGCCACATCAACTGCTCCGGCCATGGCAAGTGAGACCGCTCGTGAAATCCGCCGCGCCAACGAACAGTGTGCGAGGTGTGGAACGGCGTCACCCTTCTATCGCTGCGACACATGCAAGACAACCCACAACGAACGAGAGAGACGACGTTATGCACTGGGACTTCGAATGCACCTCCCCCGATTGCGACTTCGTGGAAGACCGGTCCTTCCCGTCATACGCCGTGATGAAGGAGACCGTCCTGCGGTGCCCTCATCACGGGACGAAGTTGTCAATCAGACACTCTGTACCGGGCGTGCGTATCGTCCCGGGTACGTCGAAACGAATCTGGAGAGAGGGCTCGAAGCGGATCGAAGTCACTCTCCCCGACAACACGACCATTGACGACTTCGCGTAGGAGATACACAGTGAACCGTACTAAGATGACAAAGGCCATCGCCCTTCTCCTTGACGGGATGGGCATCCCAAACTGGCGAGAGGACCCGAACTTCCGCGACACGCCTGGTCGCGTGGCCAAAATGTTCGAAGAAATGTTGACCCCGGAGAAGAACACCTGGACGGCGTTCCCGGCGAAGTCCGCCGACCTAATCATCGTGAGGGGCCACGGTGTGATCGCTCTGTGCCCTCACCACCTCCAGCCCGTCGAGATCACAGCGTATGTCGGGTACATCCCGAACAAGATGACGGTGGGGATCTCGAAGCTCGCCCGCGTCGTCGAAGAACAACTCACCGTTCCGATGATGCAGGAGGATCTCGCATCTCGTGTCGCAGACGCCGTCGAGGCGAAGCTCGAACCCAAGGGCACCGGTGTCGTCCTCTCTGGCATCCACGGGTGCATGAAGTTCAGGGGCGTCGAGTCTGAATCGGACACCGTCGTCTCCGTGATGAGGGGAGTGCTGCTCCTCAACCCGACGGCACGAACGGAGTTTCTCCAACTGATAGGGAGGCCGTGATGACACCGGAAAACTACGCTCGGTTCGTTGACGTGATGGGGATTCGTCCTCGGCTCTCCTATGACCTCGACTGCTCGCTCGCCTCAATGGGAATCGCCGGCGAGATGGGCGAGATGATCGACGTGGTGAAGAAGACTGTCTTCCACCAGCTCCCTCTCGATCGCGAGAAGTTCATTGAGGAAGCAGGCGACGGTCTCCACTACTTCATCCAGATGCTGAACGCGAACGGCGTCACGCTCCAAGAGGTCATCGACGGCAACGTCACGAAGCTCCAGAAGCGTTATCCCAACGGATGGGTCCCTGGCGGCGGCATTCGATGAACGAGGAGAACCCATACAACAAGCCAGACGAGTGTCTGGTCTGTCCTCTTCTCAAGGAGCCGGGACCCGTCTGGGGAGATGGCAACCGCAATGCGAAGATCATGTACCTCGGCGAAGCTCCTGGAGCCGAGGAAGTCGACTGGCCACGGCACCGTCCGGAACGCTTCAAGCCGTTCATCGGTGGAGCAGGACGTATTCGCAATGCGCTACTCCAGCACGCCGGGATCGATAAGAAGGTTCACCTGTGGACGACGAACTCCGTCAAGTGCCGTCCGCCGAACAACCGCCTCCCGACTGACGGTGAGGTGGCGTGTTGTGCCCAACACCTAGTCAAGGAGATCGAGGATGTCAACCCGAACGTCATCATCGCGGCGGGTGAGCTCGCGCTCAACGTCCTCACCGACCACAAGAAGATCGGACTCTGGCGAGGCGTCCCTACCACAGGCCCCAAGCTCGGAGAGCGCACCTACAAAGTCTTCCCGATGTGGCACCCCGCCTTCATCATGCGAGCCCAGCACAACTGGCCGTTCGCAGTCCATGACTTGGTTCGAGCGAAGGCTCAAGGCGACTTCCCGGACATCCAGCGTGTACCGATCAACATTGTCCGTGATGCGAGCGTCACGACTCATGGAGGCGATCTGCTTCGAGCTGCTCGAGAGCGGGGCGCCGCTACGTTCGACTTCGAAACGTCCGGGCTCTCTGCAAGCACAGGTCAGATTCTCATGTGCGGCTTTGTCGCGAGGCCAGACCAGGGTCTCGTGTTCGATTGGACCGTTGGTGCTCAACAGCTCTTCGAGCAAGTTCTTGCAGATCCTGCCATCGAAGTCGTCGGTCAGAACATACTCACGTTCGACATCCCGTTCGCGGAAGACAAAGGCCACAAAGTAAGATGGGACCGCATCTTCGATACGATGGTCGTTTTCCATCTGTGCAACTCGTCGTATGGTCAGACGTCGGTCAGTGCACAGAACGCCGGCAAGTTCCAGGGAGCACGCGGCGCCGAGAAGGATCTCTCGATGATCGCGTCGTGTCACACCGACATCGAGTATTGGAAGTCGAAGGAGAACTACAAGGGCGACCTCCGTGGCGTCTGCGGTCTCGACTGCATTGCAACTGATCGCTCCGCTCTCCACCCGCAGGACGGTCTCAAGAAGGAACTCGAGACCTACGGTATGACGTCGCTCTACTACGATCACGTGCTCCCCGTCCACGAGATCATGCATAGGATGTCACGCCGTGGGGTGAAGATCGACATCGACAAAGCTCTCCGCTGGGCAGTCGTCCTCGAAGAGAAAGCCAACGAGCTCGAGGCGATCCTGAAGGAAGGTCTCGGCGACCCGTTCCTCAATCTCGAATCCCCTCAGCAGCTCATGGGACTGCTCTACGACAAGATGCAGTTGCCTGAACAGTTCCTGATGGACAAGAAGCGGGGACGTCGTCGCACCGCCAACGCCGAGGCGATCGAAAACCTCGCCACGATGTTCCCTGAGCACGCCGTGCTTCGTACGATCGTGGACATCAGGTACTGCCGAAAGATGAAGTCGACGTTCATCGAACCTGCACTCATGGGCGACGGTCACATCCACCCTCGCTTCGGAGTAAGCAAAGCTAGCAACGGTCGGTTCAATTCCTGGAGCCCCAACGCACAGAACGTGCCAGAAGAGATGCGTGACATCTGGATTCCGGATTCCGACGACCACATCCTCATCTCGGCGGACTCCTCGCAGATCGAATGGCGCAACGCGATGATCCTTTCCGGCGACGAGGTCGGACTCAAGATGCTTGCTGCCGGCGTCGACAACCACCGTGCGGTCGCTGCGGAGACTCTCGGCAAACGGATCGAGGACATCACCGACGACGAACGTCATGCCGCGAAGTTCATCATCTACGGTCTCGGCTATGGCCGTGGCGCCGAGAGCATTGCCAAGGGCCACAACCTGGACTTCAACTTCGTCTCGAAGTTCATCGGATCCTTCTTCTCCCGCTTCCACGAGTTCAGTGAGTGGCGAAACGACCTCGCCCCGTTCGTGAAGGACAACCACTACCTCGCGAACCCTTGGATGCGACGCCGTTGGTGGTTCACCCGGGAGATCACGGAGATCTATAACTTCCCAGCGAGCTCCTGTGCCGCCGACATGATGATCGACGAACTGATCCTCATCAACTCGCAGCTACCGAAAGACGCTACGCTCCGCCTGACGGTCCACGACGAAGTCGTCGTCAACGCCGCGAAGGACGTTGCCCGCGAAGCAGCGACGTGCATCCGCGACTGCATGCAGCGTACGTGGCCAAAGATGGTTGAAGCATCTCGGCGACCGGAGGTCGTCAAGAAGTACTACCCGAATGGATGGTTCTGCCCAGCAGACGTCCACCTCGGTCTGAACTGGAAGATGTGCAAGTCCAAGGACCCAGCAGATAAAATCGCCCGCGCTGAACTCGAACAGAGCTTCGGCCTCAAGGGAGGGATATCGTGATCAAGCTCGCAATGGAAATTCCAACGTCACACCTTGCTACGTGGTCGCCGCTCACTGACTTCGACTTCGCACTCGCGCATAAGGTTCTGGAAGACCCAGCCGTCGCCCGCTTCTACGCGGAGCGGTCCGGAAGCCGTGAACTCATTCTCGACAACTCGATGCATGAACTCGGCTACCCGTTGCCCGTGAAGGAGCTCGCACGAGCCGCCGACCTCTGTCGAGCCGACTACGTCATCGCTCCGGATCAACTCAAGCAGCCAGACCAGAACCTTGCATGGTTCGAGGACACGGTCAACGAGATCGCCGGCCACCACAAAGTCGCTGTTGTGCACTGCGGACCGACTCCTGGGATCCGACAGAAGTACTTCACCCGTGTCGCTGCTCGCGCCGACATGCTCTGCCTCCCCTTCCGCGAGAACCGAATGCTCTGGTGGGCAGAGATCGATCGTCAGCAACTTGACTTCCCCTGTCTCCGTCGCGTACACCTCCTCGGCGTGAACGACCTCGCGGAGCTGTACGTGTTCGCCCGGCTCTCCATGCGCGACGCGGAGTGGTCTGTCGACACCTCGAAGCCAATCAAGTGGGCGATTGAAGACCGTCACATCGGCGACGGGTTTGACATCCGTGGAGCGAAGACGACGTCCCACGCCCTGCTCGACGCGAAGCTCACGACGCCACAAGTCGCGTTGATGATCCGGAACCTCGAACACTTACGTGCATACTTGGTATGACGAAGATCCCACAAGCATCGGAAGCGTCTGCCACACGCAAGCAGACGATCGGTCAGCGGATCTCGCAGATCATGACGATGCTTCAACAACTGCCGCGTGAGCGGGCGACGCCAGAACTCTTCCTAGAGATCATAGGTTGGGTTCAGACTCTGCCTGCGGAACAACGGCCTGACGTACTCGTATCCACCATCGCGCAGGCCTTCGACAAGACCATCGAGGAGATGGACATCATCCTGAAGCCGGTCAACCGACGGGTGGAGTTCGATTCCCTCGTTCCGAAGGAAGGTTGGATCCAGGACTACGTCAACTGGACTCGGAACACGGAGCCTCCAACAGTGTTCCACTTCTTCGTTGCAGCGACGGTCATCGGCGCCGCTCTCGGCCGTAACGTCTACTTCGACAAAGGCGCGTATATGGTCTTCCCGAATTTGTGCGTCGTGATTGTCGCACCGACGGGGCGCTGTAGGAAGACCTCCGCCTGCAACATCGGAACGTCGCTCTACGCGAAGATAGGCGGAACACTCCTAGCGGACAAGGCGACGCCGGAAGCGATGTGCGAGGCGTTGAAGACACAGGCGAATGCCACGGGCTTAATATACGCTCCTGAGCTCGCGGTGTTCCTTGGGAAGCAGAAGTACCAGGAGGGTATGGTTCCTCTTCTCACAGCACTCTTCGATTGTCCAAAGGAATGGACTTCGAAGACGATCGGACGTGGAGAGACTACTCTCACGAACGTCGCGCTAAGCAGTCTCATGTGCTCCACCATCGACTGGCTTCAAACCGGTATCCCGCGAGACGCCTTCGGTGGCGGCTTCATGTCGCGCTTCCTCTTCGTCGTGCAGGAGAACACGTCGCGTGTCTTCCCTCTTCCTCCAGCCCTCGACGCCGAGCGTCGGAAAGACCTCATCTCTCGCCTCGCGAAGTTCAAGAACCTGAAGGGTCCGATGGTCTTCACCGACGTCGCTCGCGAGTGGTACATCGCGTGGTATAAGACCCGTCCCTCGATGCAGGGTGAGAAGCAGTATGCCGGGTACTACGAACGGAAGCCCGACCACCTTATCCGCATCGCGATCATCCTTGTCGTCTCTCGCGGTGACGGAAAAATGGAACTCACCGACGTGGACCTCATGCAGGCGGAGAAAATCCTTCACTGGATGGAGATCTGGCTCCCGTCCACGTTCGAAGAAATGACCGCAAGCGCATCGGGTGAAGACCAAACGAGGATTCTTCGGCAACTGAAGATGCACGGTGGCAGCATGGAGCACTCAACGCTTCTCCGCCGGAACTCCTCGAAGATGAATGCAGAGTCGTTCAAGCGAGCCATCGGCACACTACGTGAAGCAAAGCTTCTTGAGTGGGACGCCGTGACTCGTACATACACATTGACCCCCGACGGATGGAAGTAGGACACCCATGATCGACTGGCTCTCAACCGCGATGAAGCTCGGGCACGCAGACGAAGAAGCAATGTGGAAGGCTCTCTACGAGAAGAGCTCCATTGCTGAACTGTCAACGCAGCTCGGCGTCTCACGAAACACGATCCGCCTCCGTCTCGTCAAGTGTGGTGTCGCATTCCGTGGACGCGGCGGGCCGAACAACAAACACACTGACGTCACTGACGAGCTCTTAGAAAAAGTGAAGCGCGAGGGCATCGCCGCCGTCGCGAAAGAGCTTGGGATCCAGTATTCAACTCTCTACAAGCGCATCTACCGGATCCGCGGGCTGAAGATCGCGGACCTCAAAGCGCCGACGCCGGAGCCTGAACCCCCGAAGGAAGACGAACCATGAAATGCCGTTCCGGGAAACACGAGTGGACGGACTTCGAAGATGCCGTCCGA
>Ga0193741_1000023_pt1 | contig 41130 bp, 54 predicted proteins | sample L2s2metaG_FD_143059 | JGI IMG/M metagenome (GOLD analysis project Ga0193741, IMG submission 143059) | Soil microbial communities from a riparian zone of the East river system, Colorado, United States - L2s2 | ecosystem: Environmental > Terrestrial > Soil > Riparian zone | place: USA: East River...
ACGTATATGTCGTATTGTGTTAATTCATTTATTTAAATTTATTTTTGTTTGAATTTGATGGAATTTTTTATTGATTAAGTTGATTTAGTTTATATTTAAATTGATTAAAATAACGGAGCGTAATTAGTAACTTAAAGTGACGGGGCTCTATATTCAAACGCTTCAGTGGGTCGATGCTCGCGCTGGCGGGTGGTGTATATCCATACGTATCGATTAATATCAATCTCTGTTCGGTCCGGATAGGACAGTGCATTAGCGCTGGTCAGAACCTATTTGCAAAATGTATAAGGCGCTGTGTCCACATTGGACGGTGGGATTTTATTAGTGTAACTCTGTGCCCGATGGCCGAAAGATTGAAGATCGTCACTGGACTTTTTTGATTACCGACCGTCACAATTACTTTTAGTGACGAGTAACTAATTGTAGCGATCGAAATATTTCCATGTCTCGAATACAACAAAACCAAACATTGATTTATTTTAATTCATTGTAAGGACCGAAAGAATGTGTTGCAGCGCAACAAGAATTAATAAGGGTGGACGTGGGGTCAAAAGGTAGGGCCAAACCATACTGCATATTAGAGGTTACCTCCATATTGCAATATAGTCTGACCCCACCCCTTATACCTGCCCCCACCCCCGGGGGGTTAAATCTATTGCCGCCCTAAGGTAATTCCCCGATACCCATTTACCCCGTGCAATATAGCTGCGCGCATTACAGATTGCTTTGTGTCAACGCACGCCGCAGTAAATGATTCATAGAATCGCTGAGCTGACATCTGATGAAATCCATTCATCGCTGCCCATGTCGCATACGCCGCGTAGATCTCCGTGCGCGCTGTAAACGCTCGGCCCTCAAAGCTAACTCTCTCTTCGATGAAGCCTCGCATTGGATCAGCCTCCATCTTGAAACGCTCAGTGGCGCTGGCGACGGATGGCGGAATGGCGAACGACCCACGTCGCATGACTTGCTGTAGACCACCAACCGCGCCCCTCAGTAGCCCCTGTAAATTCCTAGGAGAGGTGAGCCTGTCTATGAGGAGGGTGTCAGCTTTGCCAGCCGGGAAAAAGGCGCTGAACGGGACAACGACCCAACGGCTGAAGAAACCCTCTGTGGTGTCCCTGATGTGGGTATGTTGCAAAGTCTGGCGCATCGGGTATCATGCGCTCATCCGAACGGAGGATAGCCGGATGTTTGATGCACTAGAAGGGCTGCTCATTGACCGTGGCGATATAATCGAGCAACGTCGATTGATCGTTAAAGGCAAGCGGCTCAATCCGGTATTCCATATCGGCGCACCTCGTGAGCGGCCGAATGGTCCCGGACAAGCAACCAATACTCCCGTAACCAATCCAGCAAGGAAAGGCAAGGTAGATCTAATCATGGATCTCATGGCAGATCAGGAAGTTGACCTCGCGGTAGGCAATTGGACTGACGAGATGGGCAATCCTGCTGCGGCACCCGCTGACGCGGATGTTGCATGGACTGTGGATGAGGAAGGCGCTGCGTTCGTCGAACTTGTTGCCAACGACGTTCAGGGCGGTATCACCGCTGGCGCGCTTGGTGGCCTTGGCTCAGCCATCGTTACTGGCACCGTGAACACCAACGGTCGCGTCGTGACCGGTGACTTTCTCGTGAACGTGGTTGCGGGCCTGGGTGAGCGTTTCGAGGTCACCGCTGGTGAGCCGCGCGAGCGTACCCCGGACGCGTAATTGATTTAACGCAAGACAACTCCCCCTCTCGTTGCAAGAGGGGGAGTTCTTTTTGTCCAAAGTAATTGTTAAGTTAATTAACGTTAACGGTTGGCGTGATCGCGCAACCAAACCGCAACGCCTGCCGACACCATGCCCGTGGTGATCGTGCCTAGGAACACCAGCGTCCCTAGCAAATTGATTATGGTCTGCGCCTGGTCAGCTGTCATAAAAAGCCACCCTAAGGGAACCGCGCGAGGCTGTCAACCAGGGCTTTTGCAAATGAATTCCTCTCGACAAATAACTAATTGTAGTGTCCGTTTTGTCTAAACGATCTTTCGAAATGTCCGATAATTATAAAAGTTTTGCTTCACAAACTAGTTATGTCCGAATTGAATTCTTTTGCGGCTAGTACTTTTGGTTGATTAAATTCGTTCCAGGCATGAAGTAACTAAGTCATGTCCGTTTTGTATGCTCTAAAGATCGTTAACGCAGGGTACAAATTACTTTCGAGTTCCTATCAAAACCGGACATACTAGGGCAGGAATTGAATAGCAATTCCGACCCCATTCTAATTCGAATTGAATTGCCTTATGAATTGCCTGGTGAAAGGCTATTGCATTCCCCTTGCTCTCTCCCTATAGTTCTACCTATAAGTGAATAGCGCAGCGAGCCACTCCGATAAGGAAATATGGAGTAGCCGGAAGTTGAGGGAAGCGCCACCGAGAAAAGATCCCGAACGCGAGTGCTGGTACCTAGCCAGTGAAAGTGAACCACGCGGATGCGGGCACAGATACGGTGCGGAACCCAAAAACGAAGCCCGGCGAAACACCTGATCCGAGAAACCTAGATCGCTGGCAAAGAGAAACAGAAACGCTCACCACCCCTCACAGTCCGGGTGCTGAGCGGCTAGCCCTGCGCCACGTAGGGCACAAAGGAGATCGCCATGAACACCCTGATCGACTGCTCATGCAAATCGCGCGACTGCTATGACTGCCGTCGCCAAGAGATCGACGCTACTGCACTGCTCATCATCGAGCGGGAAATGCAGTACGGCGACTCTGAGCACGCTGAGTACGTAGCCAGCGTTTACCGGTACCGGGAAATCAATAACCTCGCAATCGAGCTCTGATCGCCCTACGGTTGGGCAGCCTCTACGGAGGCTGTCTAGCCGAGTGCACTCAGCGCTAAAGAAAGCATTCTTTACAATTAGCTAGGGAGATCGCCATGAACACGACCACCACCCGTAACGCCAACGTCGAAGACAACAAGCGTTACAAGCTCGCGAAGGTCATCGCGAAGGGCTACCTGATTGGTGCCCTGTCCATCAGCTTTAGCCACTTCATCCACGCGTTCAACAAGCTCGGCCTGTACGGGTTCGGCGCAATGAGCATGCCGATCGCGGTTGACGGCCTGGCAATCTTCGGGGTGCTGCTACAGCACAAGAGCTTTGCCAAGGAAACCCGCACGATCGGCCGCTGGCTGCAATTGGTTTGTGGCTCGCTCAGCCTGGCAGTCAACATCTTCAGCGGATGGGGATCGCCTGGTGCGATGATCCAAGGCGCAACTTGGGTAATCATTTACATGATGCTTGAGTTGATCGTTTCGAAGATTCGCCTTGCTGCTCACGACCAAGCGGCAATTGACGCTCAGGCTGAGCTTGACGCTCAGGCCATCCTGGAAGCTGCTAGCGCTTGGATGCACGCTTGCCAGCACCCGACCACTTGCCAGAGTGCAGAGCAGTGCGCGACCAAGAACACTGCTGCTGACAAGCGTCGCCGGACGGTTAAGAGTAAGGCTCGCAAGGCTAAGGCTGAGCAGCGCGTGCTTGAGGGCATGATCGGCTGAGCAAGGGAGAGGCACCCTTCGGGGTGCCTTTTCTTTTGCCCACAAGTTGATCTTGTATTTGGCCTGGTGCTACACTTCACGGCTTATGGAGAGAATGACACCAGCTGTACGGGATGCCCTAATTACCGCGATAGCTTTAAGGCAAGGCACGGCTACTGAGCTTGCAGAACGCTTCAAACGGTCTGTGGCGTCACTGAAGCGCTTCGCCAGAGAGAACCACCAGGCGATAGCGCTAGCGGCTGAGCGTGGCTCTCAGCGGGCTACAGAGGGCACTGAGCCAACCCCCACGGAGTTGGATGAGCTGTGGATAACCAACAAGTTCGAGCGGCTCAAGCGCCTGCAAGATCTGGCCGAATTGCAATTCCAGGATGCGGCGCACGGTGACCTTGTCGGCGCAGACCTGAGCACGGCGCTCAGGGAGTTTCGATCTTATCTAGCGCTGGCAGCAAACGAGCTAGGTCAACTTCTGCACCGTGGGTCCGGCGAGTCTGGCACCAACGAAATGCTCAATGTCAACATTGAGGGAATTGACATGGAGCAACTGCGTTAAACAAAGCTTTCTTTACAATTGATTAAAGGAAACTTTCTTTACAATTTGGGGATCGAAATGGCAACCGCGCTCAAGCGTCGACAGAAACCCGCACGACGGACGAAGACTCACCACTACTCACCAAGGGGAGGATGCAAGGAAGTACTTGAGGCACGCGGGGAAGAGGTGCTCATCTCAGGCCCTGCCGGTACGGGCAAGAGTCGCGCCTGCCTAGAGAAACTTTATCTAGCCTGCCTGCTCACGCCAAACACCAAGGCGCTGATTTTGCGTAAGACGTTGGCCAGCCTAGGATCTACCGCCCTGGACACGTGGCGTAAATACGTTGTCAAGGAAGCTCTTGAGACTGGCGAGGTTGTGTACTACGGCGGTAGCTCAGAGGAACCGCCACAGTACCGATTCAAGAACGGGTCACGCGTAGTGATCGGCGGACTCGACAAGCCAACGCGCATCATGTCATCCGAGTATGACATTGTGTACGTTCAGGAAGCGACAGAGATCACGGTTGAGGATCTTGAATTTATCAAGACTCGACTTCGTAACTGGGTAATGACTTTCCAGCAGCTAATCATGGACTGCAACCCAGCAGGCGACAAGCATTGGCTCAAGCTCCGTTGCAACGAAGGGCTATGCACGCTCATCGAATCTCGCCACGAAGACAACCCCCGGCTATTCGAATTGTTGCCGGATGGCACCTACCAGGTAACCAATCAGGGTGCTAAATATATCAATATCTTGGACAACCTAACCGGGGTGCGCCACAAGCGTTTGCGCCTTGGGCTATGGGTCAGCGCTGAGGGAATCGTCTATGAGGAGTTCGATCCCGCTTACCATGTGCTGCAATGGGACTTCGATGCTGAGGGTAACCGCCTGCCCCTGCCTGCCGACTGGACACGGTATTGGGTAATTGACTTCGGCATGACACACCCCTTCGTGCTCAAGTGCTACGCGGAAGATCCTGAAGACGGTTGTCTATATATGTACCGAGAGATTTACCATACCAACCGAACCGTATTTGAGCATGCACAAACCATTCTAGATATCGTTTGCCCAGAGGTGGAAATCAAATGGCTCGATCACATCAATCGGGTAGAGCGCGTTCGTGTTGAACGCCAATGGATTGAGCCAAAACCAACGGCGATCATCTGTGACTGGGACGCTGAGGGCAGGCGCACGTTTGAGAAGGCCACTGGCCTAGGCACGCAGAATGCAATCAAGAACGTGTATGAAGGAATCAACCTTCACAAGGAACGCCTCAAGCGCGACAAGGGAACTGGGTTAGCGCGGTTCTATCTGATGGCGGATGCGTTGGTAGAGCGCGATCAGTATCTGGTGGATAACCTGCTACCCACGTGCACGCAAGATGAGTATCCCGCGTACGTGTGGAAGGTCAGCGCCGATGGGCGGATACAGGATGAGCCTGTCAAGCGCGATGACCACGGGGCAGACACCGATCGCTATATGACATGCTTCAAGGATTTCAAGGGTAAGGCGCGCGTCACCATCATCGATAGCTGATACACGGTACCAATTTTTACTGTAAAGAAAACTTTCTTTACAATTAGAGGAGAGGAAAGGCAATGACCACAATGGACGTTCCAACCGTAGGACAGTTCGTTACCCTGAGGATCGCTAAGTTCTTTGCTAGCCGAGAGAAGACCAAGGATGCTTCTGCGCCTGCATGGTTCCAAACGGTTATTAGGCTAGTGATGCACCTCGCCGGTTTCTCGTGCTTGACGTATGCAGGCTTTATCTGGCATCCTGCCGCCGGTTTCGTAGCGGCTGGAATCTCGTGTTTTCTGCTGTCGTGGTTGACAACGGGAAACGGTCGGCCCACCGAACCGAAAGCAGCGCAGCCCGACCCATTGATGTACGGCAGGAAGTAACCCGATGGATGATCTGATCAGTAAGGCATTCAGCCTGTTCAACCAGAGTGATACCCCTGTGCCCTACACAAGCTCGCGTGGGGGAAGTGGTTCCGGCGCTGCGTTGTTCAGCAGTGATTCCGGCTTACCCATTGGTGAGCGCGCCTATGAGGCATACGGGAGCGTCGGAACCCTGTTCGCCATCGTGACCCAACTCATGAACGCTGTGTCATCAACGGAGTGGCACCTCTACCGGCGCACCTCAGTACGCGATAAGAAGCGCCGCACAGAGGTTCTCGGGCATGGCTTCATGACTGTGTGGGATCGCCCTAATGACTTCTACACGGGAGACATGCTCAGGGAGACTGTGCAGCAGCACCTTGATTTGGTTGGCGAGGGTGTGATCGTGCTGCACAAAATCGGTGGTCTGGTAATCGAGATGTGGCCGGTACGCCCGGACCGAATCCAGCCTGTCAAGCACCCGAAGAAATTCCTTGTCGGTTACGTGTACATCAGCCCGGATGGCGAGGAGGTTCCGCTTGAACTGGATCAGGTAATTCATCTCAAGTATCCCAACCCTGCCGACCCCTACCGGGGTATGGGTCCCGTACAGACAGTACTGAATGACATTGATGCAGCCCGGTACAGCGCGGAATGGAATCGAAACTTCTTCATCAATGGTGCCAAGCCAGGCGGCATCATCGAAGTTGACTACCGCATGGAAGATCGAGAGTTCAACGAATTCATTCAGCGTTGGCGGCAACAGCATCAAGGCGTCGCGAACGCACATCGTGTTGCCGTGCTTGAAAATGCGAAGTGGGTTGACACTGCGTTCAGCATGTCGGACATGCAATTCATTGAGCTGAGGAACCTCCCGCGTGAACTGATCCGTGAGGCGTTCGCTTTCCCTAAGCCTATGCTTGGCACCGTGGATGACGTCAACCGCGCAAACTCCGATGCGGGTAAAGAGATCCTCGCGGAGAACCACACGATCCCTCGCTTGCGCCGATGGAAGTCAGTTGTCAATACGTTCCTTCTGCCGCAGTTCGCCAACGGCAAAACGCTAGAGCTTGACTTCGATGATCCAACACCCGTCAACCATGAAGCGGTAGACCGCGAACGCAACAGCCAGACAGCAGGCGCACAGAAACTAGTGCTATCTGGATTTGATCCTGACGACGTTACAGATGCAATGGGGTTGCCGCGTATGCGCTGGGTTGGCATACCTACCCCCGCCTACGAAACCGAGGAAGAGGAGGGGGACGGTACCGAGCAAATGACTACCCCACCAACGACAGCCAAGCGCACCAAGGTTCGCGTGTAGAGAGGAGGAAATACGTTGACACCACACAGCTACCGACGGATAAACGGCACGAAAGCCAAGCTAATCAACCGCATGCGTGCACTCAATCCGACGCTGGCGAATGACCTAGGCAGCCTGAAACTTCCTTGGTATCACATCCGTAATGTTGCGGATGAGGGAGGCAAAGATGATGCAGCGGCCGAAGTATTCATCTATGACGAGATTGGCGGTTCATTCGGAGTTGATGCCAATGAGTTCATTCAGGATCTCCAGGGCATCAAGGCCGAGAACCTCACAGTGCGAATTAACTCGCCTGGTGGAAGTGTTATTGATTCCATCGCGATCTACAACGCGCTAGTTCAGCATCCGGCCAACGTGACGACGCGAGTCGACTCAATGGCAGCAAGCGCCGCGAGCATCGTTGCCATGGCGGGAGACAACATTGAAATGATGGTCGGTTCCCAGCTCATGATTCACGATGCCATGTCGGCAGAGATGGGTAACGCAAAGGAATTGCGCGAGCTAGCTAAGTGGCTCGACATGCAGTCAGACAACATCGCATCTATCTACGCCGCACGAGGAACAAAGACAGCTGATGAGTGGCGCGCGATGATGCTTGCCGAAACGTGGATGTTCGCGGATGAGGCGGTAGAGCTAGGTCTAGCAGATTCGGTTTACACGCGTCAGGTACGGCAGGCCCTTGAGGAAGCGGGAATTGATCCCACCGAAGAGGAATCGCCTGAGACTGAGGAAGTCAAAGACGAAATCGATGAGGGTGAGGAAGACGACGAAGAGAAGGAACCAAGCGAGGAAGAGGAAATGGAAGCGCTTGCCCTTCTGATGGCTAAGCGCCATACCCTCACCAACCGTGGTTACAAATACTCGGGCAGGAACAGAGCACCTAGCCCTTGCACCGCAAGCAATTTCGATCAGATCCACGCGAACTATCAGCGTGTACTAAGAGGAAGGTAAACAAATGGCTCGTGTCATACCTGCCGCGACAACCAGTGAGGAAGTTCTTGAAACTCTCACTGACCGCGCTGCGCTCAAGGCACTGATGAGCGACCCTGAGGCACACGCTGAGTGGATTGAGAATTCAATCAACGCTCGCCTCAAGGGCGATCCGAACATCATGAACCAAGCGAAAGAGCAGACCGAGAAGTTCATGATCGACTGGTTGCGTGAAAACCAGAACGACACTGAAGCGGTTGCGAAGCGCTTGAACCTCGACAACCCCAACGCTCGGGCACGCATCCGGCCGAACACGCTCTACAACAAGAACGCACTTGGTGCGCCACATGACAGCATGTTTGCCAGCGCTGCGGAATTCTTGCACACCATTTCGGAGCATGGCTTCAAGAACGATGCCACGTCGCGGAAGTTGGAAACTCTGCGAAACGATATGTCTTCGGTCAAGCCGTCTGACGGTGGCTTCCTCATCCCCGAAGTCCTCCGCGCGGAGTTGCTCCGTGTCGCACTAGAGCGCGCCGTGGTGCGTTCTCGTGCCCGTGTAATCCCCATGGATAGCCTAACTGTCCCGTTCCCCACCGTGGATAGCACCTCGAATGTTTCGAGCGTCTACGGCGGAATCGTGGGCTACTGGACCGAGGAAGGCGCGACCCTCACGGAGTCTCAGCCGCGCTTCGGCCGGATCGAGCTACGGGCTAACAAGCTTGTGCTCTACACAGAGGTTCCGAACGAATTGATTCGGGACGCTCGCCCGAGCATGGAAGCGTTCATCGGGGATATCTTCCCTGAGGCGATCGCTTGGTTTGAGGATGTCGCATTCTTCATCGGTGGTGGAGTGGGCGAGCCTCTCGGATTCATCAACGCGCCGGGTGCTGTGAACGTCACGCGGTCTACCACGGTTGCAGGCGCAAACGTGGAATGGGTTGACATCGCGGCAATGTATTCCCGCATGCTGCCTCAGTCGCTTGACCGCGCGGTGTGGATCGTTTCGCCGGACGTGGTTAACGGCCTGCTGCAAATGCCGTTTACCGGCTCGACAAACCCGATTCTCTTGGGTGGTGGTGGGTTCCCCTCGGGTAGCACCAGCATGCCCCTGAGCATCCTTGGTTGCCCTGTGATCGTGTCTGAGAAGGCGCGCGCCATCGGCACCACGGGTGATATCAATTTCGTCGATTTCGGGTTCTACCTGATTGGCGATCGGCAGGCGATGAGCGCGCGTCAGAGCGAGGATTTCCGCTTCGCTAACGACGTTACCGCCTTCCGTGTGATCGAGCGTCTCGACGGTCGTCCGTGGATCACCTCTCCGATCACGCCGCAGAATGGCTCTAGCAACACGCTTTCTCCGTTCGTCAAGCTGACCACCAACGCGTGATAGGGGCTATCTGAGATGTGGTTCCGGCACAGCAAGACTCGAATTGAAAACCTTGAGAATGGAATGGGGTTCGTCGTTCGCGGCGTGGCCGATGAGCGCCAAGTAACGACATGGGAAGTTGCGTCGGTCCACCCGAACCGCAACCCTGGCACCATCGTTCTCCATGGCGGATACAAGACTGAGGATGAGGCACTGTCGGCGCTTGACGAATTCCTTTCGGCACAGGGGATCGAGGTTGTAGCGATACAGCCTCCCGTGACCGCTGAGGAAGTCAAGGCGACTGAGGAAGAGGAAGAGGAGAACTGATGAAGGGCCTAGGCCGGATTTTCGATATCGGGAGTGCGTTCTCTCCCGTTGACTTCAACACTTCGGATGCGGCATCAGGTCACCGCATCCACATGCGGAACTATGACCAAATCGCGATGGTGCTGTTCAAGGGTGCCGGTACCGCTGGCGCTGACCCCGTGGTTACCGTTCAGGAACACAACGCAGCAGCATCGGGCACGTCACAGAACCTCGCCGTTATCGATGAATTCTTCTACAAAGAGGAAGCGATTCTTGATGGCGATGAGGTGTGGACGCGCGTAACGCAGACTGCGGCGGCAACTGCCGTCTCACTCACGATGGCTGAGGCAGAAGCAATTCTCGTGGTTGAGGTTGACTCGCAGCAGCTGAGCGCCGGTTTCGAGTGGATCAGCTTCAACATTGCGGCAACCGTTGCCAACGCGCAATTGGTTGCTGGGCTTTACATCATGTCCGGTCTGAAGATTCAGCGCCGTCCTGATCTGCTAGCGCAGCCCAACGCCTAGGAGTATTCCCATGGCTAAGAGCACCAAGGCGCAGCAGGTATCAACGGGTACCTCAGACAGCTATACAGACCACGAGTTGAGCGATCCTGTTCCGCCTATTCGTATTCAGCGCGCCATGCTTGGCGTGGTGCCGACAGAGGAGGTGGCATCATCAGTTGGTGGAGCCTCTACTCAATCCTCAAGGAACGAAACGACGTCAAGCGGCAAAACGAAAGCGTCCCCCCAAGCGCCTGCCCAAACGACGGAGAACCCCTCTGGAGTACAGGCGAAGGAAGCGGACTCTTCTGCCGCTTTGACGGGTGGCGATGGCCAGGAGAATCTGAGCCAATCAGATAAGACCATCGTCAAGCCAGCACCACCGAAAAGCAGCAAAGAAAAGGCTAGGGCTACCACGATGGATGACGACGATTTCGCAGCCCTGCAATAACTATTTCATTGTTGGTGGGGGAGTTGCTATTACAGGACTCCCCCACTCCCCCACACGGAACGGGAATGCAGTGCGTGACAATGGAGCCAAGTCGAATCGCAATCGTCAAAGACCTCATTCTTTTCTTTGGTGGGCTTACCGGTATCGCTTATCAACAGATCACGGGCAACGTAAACATCGTGTTACTTATGATATTCACGGCTATGACAGGCGTGCCAGGGCTAACGAACATTATCTCTCTGGTGCGGAATTCACCTACCGTCTCTCAGTCATTGCCTCATCCGCCGCAGTCTTCTCAGTCGGAATTGGACAGTGCCTCACCGAACTTGCCAGTAGGTGAACAATGACCGAGCGAACTGTATACGCCGTGCCAAGGAAATTCATTATCGCGTGGTTCGTTACGTTGGCTTGCATGATTGCGCTAACCGGCGCGGCAATCCAGTACTCGAACTATGCTGTTGCACAGCAGAACAATCTAGAGCGTGAGACTGATCGTGCGTGGTGTGACCTGATTGTGTTCTATACGGATTACTACCGTGAGAACCCACCACAAACTGAGCTACAGAAACGACAGTTCGCGCTCATGGAGAAACGACGGATAGAGCTAGGGTGCCGCTGATGGAGCTAGGTACTGTTGCAGGGTTGGTTACAGCGGTTGCATCGTTGGCAACTGCCTTGGGTGGTTTGTTGCTAGCCATCAAGGTAATCATGCCGACGCACAAAATCGTTAACCAGCAACGGACTGACATGCTTCGTTTTCAGACAGCACTGATTAACACACTGACCTTACACGGGATTGATATCCCAGAGGATCAAAGCAGGCTCGACTAAAAACTTTCTTAACAATTAAATAAGCCCCTAACGTAGTGCCGTAGAAAGCAATCGGGAGTTGGGAAATGGGCATCAAGTATGCAACCAGAGAGCAGGTTCAAAACTCTCTGGAGATAGCACATAGCGCGTGGTCTAACACGCTGGTTGATTCAAAGCTTGAGGCTGCCTCGCGAGGTGTTGAGAAGTTCCTCCATCGTCGCTTCTATCCCGAGCTACGGACCATCCGCAAGGATTGGCCGAACAACCAATACGCGCCGCCGCGCCAAATCTGGCTTGACGATCAAGAGCTGATCTCTCTGGTAGCTCTCACCTCAGGCGGTACCTCCATCGCTACAGCGAATGTGTTCCTTCGTCGTGGTGACGACTTGGACGAACCGCCTTACTCCTATTTGGACCTAGACCTTTCGACGTCGTCAGCCCTCAGTGCCGGAACTACTTTCCAACGAAGCAATGTGATTAACGGTGTGTTCGGCTATAACGAGACGGACACCACCGTTCCGGCGCATGCGCTCTTGGGCGGAAACATCAACTCATCGGTTACCACCATGACGGTTACGCCGTCTAGTGGCGTAATTGATTTGGGTGTCGGTTCACTGCTGATGCTTGGTACAGAGCGCTTAGTGGTCACTGAGCGCATCATGAGTGATACCACACAGAACCTCACCAACACGCTTACCGCGTCCAACGGTGACACCGTAGTAGGCGTCGCGTCCGGCGCAGCGTTTGCCCGCGATGAGGTGATCCTGATTGATGGTGAGCGCATGAAGGTGCGCGACATCGCTGGTAACAATCTAATCGTGTCGCGGTCATGGGATGGCACGGTGGTTGACGATCACACCATCGGCGCTGATGTCTACGCCTTGCGCACGCTAACTGTCCAACGTGGCGCGCTCGGCTCTACTGCCGCCGCTCACACTGCCGCTGATCCGGTTTACACGCACCAGTATCCGGGATTGGTGAATGAGTTAACCGTTGCTGAGACAGTAGTATTGCTTGAGCAGAATTCGTCAGGCTACGCACGAACGGTCGGATCAGGGCCGAACCTTCGTGAGGCTAAGGGAGTCGGGCTAGACGATGTCCGCCAACGGTGCTGGCTTGCCCATGGGCGGAAGTCACGGAAGGGTGCGATCTAATGCCAAACTTCCGCATCAACGTCAAAGCAACCACCCGTGGCCCGATATTCAATGCGTCAACCACCAAGTCAGCAGCCAAGCGAATGATCGTGAAAATCAATGAGGCTGTAGCGCTTGAGGGTGTTGACATGGTGCGCGCTCGGCTGGATACGGTGCTGCGCAACCCTACCGGCTACTACCGCTCTCGGATTGCCGTACTGCGCCGGGAAGTCTACCGGGGTATCTGGGATCAAAATGTGGTGTACGGCGGATGGCTTGAGGGTGTTGACTCGCGCAACAGGACAACCAGATTCAAGGGCTACCGTACTTTCCGACGCGTCAAGCAAGAACTAGATAATAGGATGGACACCATAGCTAGGCCGTTGGTTGCCGAATACGTGAGGGAGTTGAGCTAATGACTACCCCGGACGGTAGCGAGGCATGGCTAGAAGACGTCTTTGACGCGGTTGTAAGCGACGCTCAAGCGTCGGGGTACTTCGATAAGGTCAATCAGCATGAGCCGAAGCGCAAGCCCGGAAACAGGCTTACAGCGGCTGTTTGGTTGCAGAGCATCGAGCCTATTGCTCTCGCTAGCGGTTTGGCATCAACCAGTGGCCGAATCGTATTCATACTCCGAATCTATTCCAACATGCTTCAAGAACCGCAAGACATGATCGACCCCAACATGGCTAGGGCTTGCTCCAACCTGATGCGGCGCTACCACGATGACTTTGATTTTGGTGGTGCGATTAGGAATGTAGACCTGCTAGGCCAATTTGGTATTGCGCTCAGCGCACAATCGGGATATCTAGAGTTGGACAATGCGATGTACCGGGTAATGGATATCCAGATTCCCTGCATCGTAAATGATATCTGGCCACAAGTTCAGTAGGGAGAGGAGGAAAGATGGCAAAGGAATCTGGCCTAGGGGCTAATTTCTACTTGGATGGGGTAGACCTGTCCGGCGATACCGGCTCACTGGAGAGCATCAGCAAGGCACTAAATCCGATACCCCAAACGGGAATTGATAAGTCCGCCTATGAGCGCAAGGCAGGGCAGTTGTTCGGAGTGATTGACTGGACTAGCTTTTTCAATCCGACGTCGGCCCATCCGGCGCTAGCCAATGTCCCGCGTACAGATCGAATCGCGACGTACTTCCATCGCACAACGCTTGGTGCACCAGCAGCCAGCATGGTGTGTAAGCAGGTGGACTATGCGCCTAGTCGTCCGGCCGATGGCTCGCTGACAGTCAAGGTGCAGACCATCTCTAACGCTTGGTGGCTTGATTGGGGATTGAGCCTGACAGCGGGAAAGAAAACCGATGTAGGTGCGGCTAACGGAACAGGGGTGGATTTCACTGCTGGCGCTGCGTTTGGCTTGCAGGGCTACCTACAGGTGTTCGCCTTCACGGGCACCAGCGCGACTATCAAGCTCCAACACTCCAACGACAATGCAGTTGGTGACCCTTACGCGGATGTCACCCTAGGCGGTTTCACACTCGTGACAGGAGTAACCAAGGAACGCATTCAGACATCGCGAACGCTGCCTATCAAGCGCTGGCTGAGGGTAGTGACAACAGGCACATTCTCCAATCTCATTTTTGCCGTACAGGGCACCGTGAACAAGGCGGACTACACGATATGACAATGACTAGGCAAATCAACCGCGTCACACCCCGGATACCAACGCAGTTCATGAAAACATATGCCGTGCGTTCGCCGCTGAACACACACTTCCGCAGTGCCACGTGCGCCGAAATCGATTGCCCCGACTACATCCATGGCTGGTACCTCAAGATTGAGGGCACGCCTGACAACCTGATTCACGCGGCGAAGACATCCGGCAGGCGCTTTACCATAGGCGAGCTATGGAACGGGCAAGGCGAAGCGTTCCAAGCGCTCATATTCGAGGCAGGGCAAGAGTGTTTCCGCTCATCCACACATGTCAAGTCGCTGGATCGGCCTGAGTTTTTCTTTGCAGGGCGAGGAGATCATCGTTCATTCAGCACGCGTAGGGCTATGAAGTTCGCTCGGGCTGAGCATTTCGTCGACAGTTTCGCAACACATTTGGACAGGCTGAAGCAAGACCTAGAGAGGGGCTGAAATGGCTAAGGAAACCGGTCTAGGGTGGACAACCCTCACCGTGCAAAACGATGCGCTTGCGGCGCAGGATATCCGCAATGACATAACTAACTTGGATTTCTCTACCCCGTACAACACGCAAGAGGTAACCGGTATCGACAAGTTCGCCATGGAGCGGTTGCTGTTGCTGGCTGACTTCACCGGAACACTGAACACGGTGTTCAACCCTACCGCCAACCGCGTGCACGATGTGTTCAACGGCGATCTTCGTATCCCACGCGTCATGGCGATTGTCATCAGCGCTCAGACGCTCAGCAATACGGTTCTCTTCACTGACTACGCGCTCACTCGTGCCGCTGGTGGTGAGTTTACGGCACAGCATCCCTTCGTACTGTCAAACGGCACGGTGCCCGCTTGGTCATAACCAGCAACGAATAGCGCTCAGAGGAGAGAGAAATGGGTTACAAACCGACTAAGAAAGTCTATGAGCTGAACTTCACAGACTTTCCCGGACTGGAGATCAGCGCAACATCTTGTGCGTTAGGGAAGCTAATGCACTTGGGAACGCTCAATATCCGAATGGATGAGCAGGATGAAGACAAGAAAATGGAGCTGTTCAATACGTTCGCAGCCTGCCTGATGTCTTGGAATATGGAGCATCCGGCACTCAATGACGGCGACGAAGTGTGTCTGGCTTGTGGTCTAGCAGAGGATGCGCCGATGCCTTGCACGGTAGATAGTTTGCTGTGCCTCGATCTTGACTTCATCATGCCAATCCTATTTGGATGGATGGCGGCAGTAAGCCGGATCAGCGTCCCAAAAGGGCTGAGTTTGAGCGATGGAGGGAGGAATATCCAAGAGGAAGCGATGAGGCTTCTAGGGCAGCATCAAAACCTCTCGACATTGCCCACGCCGAACTTGTCCTAGGGTTAATGGAGCGCTTCAATTATCCCAACCTAGCGGCAGTGTATGAAGAGGATTCGGAAATATTTTACTTGCTTGAATGCGAGTCTTACGGATACAAGCGAGACGAGAAAGAACACATGGACGAGTTAGAGGCTGAGGCGGAAAGGCAACGGGCTAACAATGGCCAATGAACTAACCATTTCCGTTGGTGCCACAGAGAACGCGTCAACCACCATCGCGGGGGTTGGCGCTGCTGCCGTACGGACAGAGCGCGTAATCGTGCAGTCAATGGGTTCAACAGAGGAAGCGTTTGACACTGCCGCCCGTTCAAGTGGCAGGTTTGGCGCGGTTATGGATAGGGCTGCTGGTGCCGCTGGCACGGCAAGCGATGGCCTGCAAGGCGTTGCCGACATCACGCAAGGCGTCAGCGACGTCATGAGCCGTGCCGCACGCAAGGCTGAGGAGTTGGCTCAGGCACAGCAAGATGTCGCGCAAGCGGCATTCGATGCAGACCAGGCATTGCAAGATCTAGACCAAGCCAATCGTGATCTAGCACAATCACAAATAGACACTGTGCAAGCTGGAATCGACTTGGAGCAGGCGCTACTAGATCAGACAACGGCGCAGAAGGATTACAACGCTGCGGTAAAGGAATTCGGCAAAGACTCTGATGAAGCCAAGCAAGCGCAGATCGACCTGAAGCAAGCACAGAACGACGCGACACAAGCGGGTGAAGATGCCAAGCAATTCGCGGAAGACTTCGCTCAAGCGCAATTGGATGCAGAGCAGGCGGTACTAGATCACAGTCAGGCGCAAAAGGATTTGAGCGCATCACAGCGCGAGCTAGCCAATCAAGGTAAGTCGCTTAACCAGGTGTCCGAATGGGCGGGTCTGCTGTCGGGCATCCTCGGTGGGCTGGTTGGTGTCATAGGTGCGATTACAGCGGTCCAATGGGCATGGAATGCAGCCCTACTCGCAAACCCAATCGGACTGACAATTGCTGCAATCGTGATCTTGATTGGCATCATCGTGCTGATAGCAACGAAAACAACATGGTTTCAAGACCTATGGGATTTCATTTGGTCGCACATCGGTGACACCGTAAAGAATGTGGGGGAGTTCATTAAGAACGCTTTCAAGCTAGCTGTTGACTTCGTAGTGAACTACTTCAAATTCATATTCGGCCTACCTGGCAAGCTGATTAGTTTCTTCGCGGGGGTAGGGGAAGCTGTGTCGGCACCGTTCAAGTGGGGGTTCAACCAGATAGCTAAGTTCTGGAATAACACAGTAGGCAAGCTGAGCTTCAGTCTGCCTAGCTGGGTGCCTGGCCTAGGCGGTCTAGGGTTCTCAATGCCTCGCCTGCCTACGCTCCAACGGGGTGGCGAGATTATGCGCACGGGTGCCGTACTGGCGCACAAGGGCGAGCGAATTATGCCAGCCAGCACACGAGGGCTATTCAACGACACTGGATCAGGTGCTATGCGAATCATCGTCGAAATCGTTGGCGGACATGACAGCTTCCGCCAATTCATTAAAGAGAACGTCAAAATCTATGGTGCGGGCAGCGTCACCGTTGCCTACGATCAGTAAGGAGCCTTAACAAATGTTGCACCGTTACCGGACGTACAACGCTCCGATGCCGACTACAGCAGCACTCGCGTCGGTAACCACCAACACGGTTATTCAGACGCTGCTACAGCTAGCTGTGCCTGCCGGACGTGCCTTTCAGATTCCCGCGTGGGGATTCACAGTGGATGACGTGCCAGGTGCTGACGCTGTGATTGAACTGGTTGACACAGCAGCCATTGCCGCTACGGTGACCGCTCACACGTCAACAGGAATCATCAAGCTCGATAACACAATTGATACCTCGCTTGCGACACTAGGCGCTAGTGCTACGGGATACACAGCAACGGCTGAGGGAGCAATTGTGGCTACCCGCGTGCTAGACGTGGTTCGCCTCAGCTCTACCTCTGCGGAAATTACACAGAACCCCTATGAGAAGGAATGGCCATGGCACCGTATCCCTACGGTGGCAGCCTCGCGGTTCCTTCGCGTGCGCTGTACGTCCCCAACGACAGGCGTAGCCATTTCCTGCTGGATTGATTGGATGGAGTAAGCAACCGCCATGCCTAAGAAGCGAATCGGTGACGTATACCCATGGGATAGGTGGTATCCCCATGGGCTAGGTCCGCTTGCGCCACTTGGGTTCAGCTCTGGTGGCGGTACGCCTGCTGAGATCACATTCCCAACTGTGCCGTTGCGCACCAAGGCAATGATTGCGCTAGCGCCTGATTTCACGCAGCCTTATTGGACATGGAATTGGGTAGACATAACCAAAGACACTGACGGTACCTCCATCGTTCGCTGGGAACAGCAAATAGATATCACCTACGGTGGCAGGGCTAACTCAGCTACGGCGGAAGCGTCGCTATGCGCATTCAGAGCAACCAACGATCGGCGGTTCAGTAGGCGGAATCCCTATTCCCCTTACTACAACCAGCTTTCGGAGTACACACCTATCTGGATTCAACTGGACTACGGTCAAGGATTTAAGGATAAATACTTTGGATTTATACATGATTTCGCTAAAGCGTGGGATACGCATCGCAGTGATCCTTACGTTGATCTCACTGCTCGTGGTCCGCTCCACCGAATTGGGAAAAGCAAGCCGCTAAGGTCACCCCTTTACCGCGCCATGGTAGGCGGCATTCCCCCTATGCAATATTGGGCGATTGAGGATGGTTCGGGTGCAACGCAATTTGGCTCAGCCATGGGTGGATCGCCTGGTACTCCTGAAGTAACCTTCGTCATTGGCGATGAACAGGAAGTAGTTGTTCCGGCCGGACACACTGGAATCATAGGGTCCGTGACATCAGCCGCACTTGGGCTAGCGTCGAAAATCAATATGCCCGTTGGTGTCTACACAGACACGGGACGATGGGTAGTGCAAGGCGCTTTCATCTCTGACGACATTGATGATGGCGAACCGGCTATAGACATGCTGATGAACAATACCGATAACTACATCATCTCTGTGTCCGACGCGTTTGACTCAGGGGTTACACAGTCATTGATTGTGGAGCTATTCACTTCAGGGGATGACATCATCTTTATAGATTCCGTATTCTTTGATCGGAATCTAGTTAGTGAGCCAATGGCGATCGTGGTATCGCTTACCGATACAGGCGCTAGTGATGAGTTCACGGCGCGCGTGCTGGATATAAATGGGATCACAGTCGCAGAGATAACCACAACGGGTGTCGGGTACACCACGCCAGCAATCATCAGCGCTACAACGGCAGGCGGCACTACAGACGGACCAAGGGTAGGCGTTAGCCACGTCGGGATATTCACTAGCACGTTGTTTGATATCGACGTTGACTCTGTGACGATCGCTCAAGCGATGGGCGGTTACGACGGAGAGCTATCCATTCCTCGCTTGCGTCGCTTGAGCGCGGAAGAGAATATTCCTTTCTTCACAGCGGGATTAGATGAAGACTCCGCGCCATGCGGGCCACAGATACCCGGTAGTTTGATTGACACGTTTAGGGCACCTGAAAAGGTAGATGGGGGAACGATATTCGAATACAAATTCGGCATTGGCTATAAGTCACACCATGAGTACACCAACCAAACGGTTACGTTCACACTAGACGCGAATCTAGGCCAGATACGGGACTTGGGTAGTCCGGTAGATAATGATCTAGATTTCGTCAACCAGTGGACCGTTAGCCGTGTGAACGGAAGCTCTGCAACCGTAGCGGCACGCAAGGGTGAGGCAGGCGTAACGCTCACAGACAATGAATTGCTATACCCAGGAAGCGATACCGTTTCCGCGTATGACGACAACCAGCTTGAATCAATTGCGGCGCGCTACGGCAGGCGTTCAACGGTTGATGAGGATCGCTGGCCAGCAGTGAGCTTCCACCTTGCGAAGAATCCGGAACTGATTACCGCCTGGCAAGAGTTTCCGTTTGGCGGGAGACTGCAAGCGCTGAACGTATATGAGGAGGTAGGCAACACCACGCTTGACCAGATTCACCGGGGACATCAGGAACGCTGGAATAGCTTGGTATGGGAGGTAACTCTCAACTGCGCACCTTCCGCTACGTACAACATCATGGAGCTTGATAACGCGGTCTACGGTCGGCTAGACAGCAATAGCTCAGTGCTGGTTGATGATCTAAGTGATTCCGCTATGAGTTTCATGGTTGACACAGCGGATACAGCAGAAATCTGGACAACCGATTCCGCAGAGTTCCCGCTAGACATAGAGCTGTACCCCGGTACCGGCACAGCAATTGCATCAGGTGGCGAGACAATCCGAATCAGCAGCGTCGCATCCTTCGCTATAGACACGTTCACCCGTAGTGAAACTGACCAGTGGGGAACCATGGACACGGGGCAGGTATGGGCATTGTTCACGGTAGGAGGTGCCCTAGCTGACTTCGATGTGTCTGGCGGGGTAGGTACGATGGTTGTGGATGGTGCCAACGAGTATCGCGTCGCCATCCTCAGTGATATTGAGGCTAACCGGATACTGAACCCAGAGGTTGCAGTCACATTCACTACTGGTGTTCCAAACGTTTCAGGTGGCTCAATCGAGCCTGGCAATTTGATTCTCCGGTACGTGAACACCACTAACTACTACCTCTGTCGCATTGAGGTGACCACGTCGGAATTGGTCAACATCAGCATTCACAAGCTAGTGGAAAACGTCGGAACCTTGCTCAGTGCAACGGTTACCACGACTATCACATACACGGCTCAGGCACTGCGTGTGCACTTCAATGCCTACGGGAGTACGTTGCGCGCTAAGGTGTTTGATCCGGCTAAGACTTCAGCGCACATGGTGCCTTGGCAGGTTACCGCGACAGATACTACCTTCCAAAACGCTGGCGTTGTCGGCATACGCACGGGGGTAGCGTCAGGAAATCTAGATGTACCGATTACGCTGCTGTATGACAGCTTTGAGGTATCCACACCTCAGATATTCACAGTGGATGAGCGGTCATTGAATGGAATTGTCAAGGCGCATAAGGCGGGAACGGTTGTGCGCGTAGCTGATATGGTGGTGATCCTATGACCACGCCGTTTCGCGCTGGTCAACGTTTGACAGCAGCACAACTAAATGCACTAATTCCGGAAATGGTTTCGCTTGATGAGCAGGCACCTACCGGAACCGTGTGCACATTCTCAGCGATTAGCCAGAGCTACCGGCACTTGCGTATCGTTGGCTCAGCGCGAGGCACAACCGCAGCGACGTTTACCAACCTTTCAATGACCATAAATGGCAGTGCGCTGGCACTTTACGACGTCCAGCAATTATCCGCGAACAACAATACCGCAACGGGTTTCCCATTCTCGTCACAAACCACTGCACTGATAGGTGAATGCGCTTCTGCAACCGCGACTGCTGGCGCGTGCTCTGTGTATGACATTGACATTCCGAACTACCGAGACACATCATTCTGGAAGATGTGGATTAGCAAACACGGCTTATCAGTAGGCACAGGTGCAACTGCCTTGCACTCGAAACTGTGGACATGCCAGTATCGGGGTACAGCGGCGATCACATCGATTGAGCTAACTCTAGCTGCTGGCAACTTTGCCACTGGAAGTAAGTTAACACTGTATGGTTTGCTAGCGTAACGAGAGGAGGGGAAATGAGATCACTAGCAATGCAGGCGCTAACCAATGATTACAAGGTTCGCTATCCAGGGATCGTCATTGGTGGTGTAGGCGATGACACTCATAAGCTGCATCCATCGGACCACAATGAGGATGACACAGCGGGAAGCCTAGCGGCACAAAGCGATCCGGACACCACACCCGAGCATCGGGCAATCGACGTGATGCTAGGACCTGCGTTTAATCGGACACAGGCGTTAGTGACCATCAGCGAAATCCTTGCCGATCCTGTGGACCGCGCGAGGCTGCGGTATATCAATTTCGAAAACACGCAATGGCATATGTCAACGGGCTTCCAGCCGCGCCCTAACGATGACGACCCTCACCCCACTCATATTCATTTCTCAGGATTGGCATCAAAAGATGCCGACGCAACCCCTTGGTTAGGAGCAGATATGTTCGAGCAGGCAGACCGTAATACCGCAACGGCGGACACTTGGCGGTTGCACACCATCCTAGAAAACCTACCAGCTGCTGAGTTTTCAATTCCGGGTGAGCCTGCGCCGCGCAATGAGCCCAACAAGCTCAAGGCGCAGCTTGACCGAATGGAGGAATTGTTAGGTGAGGAGGTACCCGTCACGCTGACGGATGCGCAACTGGAAACCATCGCAACCAAGGTTGCCGACAAGCTACGGGCAATCCGCTACGTGGCCGAAACTGAGGAGTAAAAATGAAAACCGCTAAGGCAGTTGTCGCCGGGATCGGCGGAACACTCACCGCGCTCACGGTCATGTGGGCAACGCTCAGCGTCGCGGCACAGGATGACGTGTTTGATGCTGGCGAAATCGGCACCCTTGTCACGGCTGCTGTCACGCTGGTGACTACCGTCTGGGCAGTCTGGCGCGTGCCGAACGAGGGCATGGTAGACCGGGATCAAATGGTGCGGACAGGGACAATGGGTAGCCGCTAGGTGTGATGCATCTCACACCGTTTCAAGTAGAGAAAATAATTACGGCTCACTAGGCTGGCACCAGATCAGAACGGCAACGAGGTACAGGGTCTGAAAACCCCGGTGAATCGCCCATCGTTCGCACTGGTGCCTTGAGAACTACATAGTGACCTAAGCTTTTTCTCTTGAGAGAAATACCCTTTTGGAAATTCAATCTGGGGAATCGACGTAGCCGTATTCACGGTGTCTAGGCGTTCTGCCCTACGTCGGTTCCCTTTATTGAACGGCTAGAGAGGGTCGTTCACTTAGGGAGAGGAGTAAGCACGATGCAGGATAGCGATTTCAATCTGCTGGATAATCTGGCAGTCAGCTATTTCGCTCGTGATCGGCGTGCCAGCAAAAGGCACCCGGCTAGCAGGCGAGGCAGGGAGCGCAACGGAGAGGGTTTCCTCCGTAGCAAGCCAGCGCGACGCACCTACCGTACGGTGCTTCATCCTCGAATTCTGACTCAAGCGCAGCGATCCTGGACGATGGCGGATTACATCGCCGTACCGCGCGTCAACGCAATGCATGGGGCATTCAATTTCGGGGACATGCTGAACGATGATTCAATCGGCAACCTGCTGCGCATCTATGCCGTACTCAAGGGAGGTAATTAGTGCCTACCCAGACTAGGCAGGGCGGAAGTGTAAAAGGCGCATTAGTCCTGATCGCCATACTCGGGATAGCGGCTCTCATCGTGAGCGTGAAAGGTACGCCGCACAAGGTAGAGCTTCCGCCCGACAGTGACTTAAGGGAAACCATTACGCTTACCGTAACGTTCAATCCTTCCACCCGTAGCGGGCAGGGAATCGAGATTCAAGCGCACGTGGAAAACGTGCTGGTTACCCCACCACGGTTGTTCATCAATCACTCACCGTGGAATCAATTGGTGACCATTCCCAAAGGTGCCGCTGTAACGCTATATGCGCTTCAGATCACCAAAGGGGATCTAGATTGCCTGATCTCGCGCAACGGCGTGACGGAGTCGCACAATCACCGCGCCGACCCCGGTTCTATCAGGTGCTACCTCAATCGTCCGGCCAAGTGAGAGGCTGAGAAGTGGACGGGATTACCAATTTCATCATGACCGCCGTGAGTAACCCGGTGGTCGGACTAATTCTGCTGGGAATCATCATCGGCGGAATCTTCCTAAGGAAGTGAGCTAGTGAACCGTAACAGTCGCGCAAATGCGCTTCAGTGGTCCAAGGCTGCTAGGAAGCGCGTTAAGGAAACAGCAGACACCGACAAGCCGGTAACCTTCATCCGTGCTTACGCGGATGCCAGGGCAGGGCTAAAGAATTCCTGAGTACACGCTCAGGCAGTAAGGAAAGGTGCAGAGGGGGGAGCGCTGCCGCAAGGGCGCGCTCCCTTTGCACATCTGAGAGGGAGAGAGAATGAATTCTTATAACTGCCGCGACCATGGCGGTACTTTTTATATTCAGTCGCGCCGGGGACGTCCCCCGGTTAGGTGTACCGAAGACAACCCTTGCAAGCAAGATGGTGAGGGTACGCCGAAGCGGCCAAAGGTTGCCGACACACGAATTAGCAAGCTCGCGAAAGCTACCGGATTGAGAGAAGATCAAATAGTAATTACCTCGCCGGTAAAACCACCAACCAACAAAAGCGTTGGATTAGCCCAAGCCTGTAAGGCGGAACTAGAGGCGCTTGGATGGGAAGCCAAGGGACGCGGTTGGTTTGAGGAGCCTGATGGGGGAGAGTTCCCCGGTGCGATGATGGCTCAGGTGACCGCTACGCGAGGGTCAGAGAGCCTGGTAATCACTTGGAATGACGGCAAGCTAGCCAGCCAGGATTACAATCTCTGGCATAACCGGCGCAGCCTAAACGGCATGCCCCCGAATAAGCTCAAGTTCAACCCAGACGAGATGACTGACCGGGAATTGGTTCGCGCCATAGCCGGTATGAAAGTCACCTGGTGGAATACGCTCGGGAAGACGGAAGAGACTTTCGTCGTATCCGGCGACAGACTCTCTATCGAACACTTCTACGCCAGCAACGGCGAGGAAGATACCGGCCGAAGGATCGTCAAATTCCTCGATCAGAACGGGAATGGCTACCGCCACTTCCACACTGAAGCACTTCTCAAGGTGGGCTAATGCCCATGTAGAAAGGATCGCCATCATGAAGCGCTTTATTCCTGCTGCAATGCAATTCGCTCTGCTCTACGTCGCTTTCTGGATCGTCACCATTGAGGGTTACGCTCACCCGCGATAAAGCTTATTAACAATTACCCCCCTGGATACCTATCCTTGGGGGTACTACCAATTTAGGAGAATCAAATGAGGAAAGCGCTGATCGCGCTGTGGCTATCTATGGCGCTACTGCTGTCTGGCGCAGACTGCCAGGGGACCAAGCCAAACCCCAAGCCTCAGCCCGGACCTAGCTGGATTGAGGGGTGCGCTAACCAGCCTGAGGGTTGCCCGCTTCAGTCGGGCGTACAGCCTGCCATCACGGAGAGCGCCAAATGACCACGGCGGTAGCTGATCCAACGAAACGTAAGCACATATGGCAATCAGTTGTGCTCAGGGTGCACGGAGTACCTACCCCGGTCATGTCGTGTACGCGCCGGATGTGCCACGTGAAATGGTGGCCGAATCGGAATGAGCCTCAGGCGGAATGCAAAGGACTCTAGGTGACGATCAAACTTGAGAAGAAAGGCAGGCGTATTGAGATTCGCTCAGGCGAACCTCTACCCGGAATGAAGACCACGATCCCCGGCGCGTATCAAACTGTGTCGGGGTATTGGACCGTTCCGCTATCGCTTGAGTCATGCAAGCTGCTGCGACTTAAATTCGGTCGGCGCTTGGTTGTCGGCAATGAGTTACGCCGATGGGCTAGGGCGGTAGTCGAGTCGCGGCAATACATGTCCAAGCTCTCATCCGCCAAAGACGCAAGGCTAGAGCACCTGCCTGAGCGCGCGCCTAAGCTCGCTAAGGCAATGCGAGCGCGCACGTATCAACGGGTAGGCGTTCGGTTCGCTGCCGACAACGGGAGCGCTACGGGGATATTCGATGATCCGGGATTGGGTAAGACGCTCATCGCTTTGGGAGCAATCCTTGAGGCTGGCATACCAGGGCCGTATTTAATCATTGCCCCTAAAACCGCCTCAGACAGCGTCTGGCGACGGGAAATCATTAGGTGGTTACCCAGTGAGCACCGTGCTATTACGGTGCCTGAGATGCGCCTACAGCGGGAGCGCAAGCTACGCCTATCCCGCTACAGCCCGAAGACATGGCTGATAGTCCATCCGGAAATGGTCATGGTGCAATCCTGGTGGATATGCCAGGAAGTAGTTACCAAGACCAAGCGCCAGCGGAATAAGCGCACGGGTAAGCGTCGCGTTCGCAAGTACGAAGAGGTATGTGGCACACGCACGGCGGAAGGCGGAAGGAATCAGCGCATCCTCAAGTGCGGGCACGTGAAGGGAAAGAAGACCAAAAAGCTATTGGTGCATGCATACCCGGCGCTCTTTGAGCGAGAGTGGGGAGCGATCATCAATGATGAGTGTCATGAAAGTCTTATCCGGCGCTCGGGTACACCTACTCAGCGGCGCAGAGGAATGGATTTGCTCAAGGTTCGGCCGGACGGAATGAAGCTGGCGCTGAGCGGAACCCCCTTTGACAGCAAGCCTCATCAGCTTTGGGGCACGCTCAATTGGCTAGACCCTGTGCAATATTCCGCCTTTACTAGGTGGGCGGAATTGTATTGGCAGAAGGGAGGCTATACCGGGTACCAGATTGGGGAGTTCCGCAAGGATCGTGAGCAAATGCTATGGGATTCCTTGTCGGCAATTGCCTTGCGCCGGACTAAAGCTGAGGTGGCTAAAGACCTACCGCCCAAGGTGTACGTAGGTTCACCGCTGACACCTAATGAACCGGATACCCCGGTAGGTGTCTGGCTTGAGATGGAAGGGAAGCAAGCTAGGGCGTACGAAGAAATGGAGAAGATCAGTATCACGGACCTTGACTCAGGCAGGCTTGAGGCAACGTCGGCACTGGCGGAACTAACCCGCTTGAAGCAATTGGCGTGCGCCTACGGCGATATTCATTCGCGCTTCGTCATGGTGCCCTGTGAGAAGAGTCAGTTCCCGCACAGCGAGTGCAAGCACGGCAGGCATAAAGAGGAACGGTTCTTTTACGTCCCATCGCTGCCCTCGAACAAATTCACATGGACGGTTGAGAGTCTTGAGGAATGGGGGTACCCGCGCAATCCGATAACCAAGGTAGTGATCGTGAGTTTCTACACGGGCATATTGGAGCTATTCCAGCAGGCCCTAGAGAAGCACTTTAAGACGACACCTAAGAATCCATTGTGTACGGCCATAACCGGCCGGACACCATCGAAGGACCGTCGCGCAATAATCGATCGCTTCAACGAATCCGACAATGAGCATGTGATGCTGCTGAACGTCAAGGCTGGCGGTACGGCGATCACGCTCGACAGTGCCGATCGAATGATATTCATTAGTGAGACAAGGATTCCAGATCAGCAGAAGCAAGCGGAAGACCGTATCCATAGGGTAAGTAACCCTAGACATTGCATGTATTACTACCCTCGCTCCCTTGGGACTGTTGATGTCGGCACGGCAGTAGTCAACCAGGAAGCAATTAGGGAAACGCACCGCTTGCTAGACCAGCGCCGGGGAGTCGATTACATGCGCCATGTGCTCGATCTCAGTCGCCGGTAAGGCAAGCTCTTAGCTAGAACAAAAACCATCAGTTGACAGCAAATCGGGGTGGATGTACGTTGACCACTTCGGCCCAAAAATGGGTTTCAGAGATGAGAGGGAAACACAAATGGCTACTCGCCAACCAGCACGCAAGCCAGCGCCGCGCAAGGCTGCACCTGCCAAGCGGACTGCTGCGCCAGCGGCACGCAAGAACGCTCCCAAGGCTGCACCTAAGCCGCAGCGCGCCGACGTTAGCTCTTACGCTGACAAAGCTGCCACGGACTACCACAAGGCGTTTGCGAAGTGGATTGTTACTGAGGTTGGGTACGATCCGGAAACCGCCTCATCGAAGCGCATGGCCTTCCTCAAGGGTGTCTCGATCGCCACAGCGGCGCGTCCCGCTTTCATGGAGAGTGAATTCCTTGAGGAGTGGCGCGACAAGACCGGTACCGCCAAGCGTGGCCCCAAGCCCAAGGATGAGGATGAGGAAGCGCCTGCCCCGGCGCGTCGTCGCCGTGCGGTCGAGCCTGAGCTTGAGGAAGACGAAGACGATTTCGAGGATGCTGACGAAGACGAAGACGAAGAGGAAGACGACTTCGAAGACGACGATGAGGAGTCGGACGACGAAGACGATTTCGAGGATGACGACGAAGACGACAACGGCGAGGATGAGGAAGACGATTTCGAGGAGGAAGAGGAGGCTCCCCCCGCGCGTCGTTCTCGTGCCGCCAAGGCTGCGCCTGCCAAAGCCGCGCCAGCACGACGGGGCACGCCTGCCCGTAAGGCTGCCCCTGCAAAGGCTGCGCCTGCTGCTGCTGCCAAGGGTCGGCGCGCCAAGCCTGCCGACGATGACGATTTCCTGTTCTAACTAAATCCCACTACTCCTAAAGGACAGGCACCCAACCTCCCCGGGGTGTCTGTCCTTTGGGCTACCTAGGGATAGGAGAGGAATGAGTTTGATAGCGTTGGTTCGCTCGCATGAGCGAATGGATTACAAGCGCTGCCCTACCAAGTGGTATTGGAAATGGCGCGTGGGGTTGGTGCCCGTGGCAAAGTCATTCGGTGCGCTCGACCTAGGTACATGGGTGCATTACGCATTTGAGCACTGGTACGGAATGGGTTACAAGCGCAACGGTGATCTAGTTGAGCATTTCCGGATCGCCGTGGATGCAGCCATCCGCAACGCGGTAGAGGCTCAAGCGCCACCGTGGGCTATCGAGCAGGCAGAGGAACTTGCCGCCCTAGGCGAAGCGATGATGATTGCCTACCAACGGTTCTACGGCGCAGACAAGTCCGTCTATGTCTTGGCGGTAGAGATCCCGCTTGAGTTCAGCATCCCTGATCCGGTTTCCGGCGAGGTGATTGCGATTCATAAGCTGAAGCCGGACATGGTTTACCGTGACCTACAGCGCGATGTATGGCTGATGGAAAACAAAACAGCCGCTCAGATTCGCACTGAGCATCTAGTGATTGACGATCAAGCCAGGCCCTACGGTGCCATGGCTGAGCGCGCGTTGCGCAAGCTAGGAATCATTGACCCTAGGGCAGAGTTCAAAGGCATCATGTACAACTTCATCCGGAAGGCGCTCCCGGATGAGCGCGAAATGAATAAGGAAGGCAAGTACCTCAACAAGAACGGGACGATTAGCAAGCGGCAACCGACCCCGTTGTTTCTACGTTATCCGGTGAAGCTGACCAGACCCGCTAAGGTGCGCACGCTTGAACGCGTTAGAGGCGAAACGGTTCTGCTTACCATGCTCACGGAATCACTGCGCAACAAGCGGATTGACCCTAGGGACCTTCCGAAGACGCCACACAGCTCATGCTCCAAGACATGCCAATTCTTCACAATGTGCGTGGCGGATGAGCAAGGTACCGATATCCGTGACATGCAAAAGAATATGTATGTACGGCAAGACCCATACGACTACGAAGACTCGACAGATATTCCAGCCGGGTTTGAGATGGGATGAGAGATGGAATTCGTGTGCCAGCAATGTAAAGGCGGCAATCACGGTGACTGTCCAGGGGACACACAGTGTGATTGTCAGCATCGGGTGCCCAAGTGAGCGGGGAAAGTACCGCTGGCAAACAGTCGCGCTACGCCAAGACTGAGCGATCAGTCGTCAGCATGTCAGACTTCCAAGCGGAAATCATCCGGCTCGACCAAGGCCAATCCGAATCAATTAACGGGCTGGTCTATGGCGACTCCAATGCGGGTAAGACCATCCTGAGCGGCACGCTACCGGAGAAAACATTCTGGTTGGTGTGTGAGCCTGGCTTCAAAACTGCCGTGCGCTCACGGCTTAATCAGGGCTTGCCCCCGCACAAAGGAGCTAGGCGGATATCTGATTCCGCTACGGCGTGGGCTGCTGTCGAATGGCTGGAATACCGCGAGCGTTACCGCAAGCTCGATTGGATTGTTCTTGACGGCATATCCACAATGCAAGACCGGTTCCGCCTGGCCTACGCGGCTGAGGCGTTTGACATCAATCCATTGAAGCGCCAGCATCGGAACCTTCCGGATCGCCCGGATTATTTCAATACACAGAACTTCCTCAAGTCCTGGATTCCTCGCCTGGTGGACTTGCCCGTAAACCTGCTCATCACGGCGCACGCCTACCGCACGGACAAGGTTGAGGATGGTGATTTGCTTGTCTTCCCCGGTATCCAAGGCAAGGTAACTGAGACGGCTAACGCCATCTCAGGGCTAATGGATTTCAATGGATACTACGCAGCGCGCCGGATGAGGCTGAAAGACGGATCATCGAAAATCATCCGGCGACTGTGGTTCGAGCAGCCCGATGAGAAATGGGGTGGTGAGGGAGTTAGGTACATCGTTGGTGAGAAATTCGATGGTGCGCTAGGTGCCTACATGGACTTCCCAACGATGCCAAGGATTCTGGCCAAAATCAACGGAGAGGAAACCAATGCCAAGGCACAGCCCGACACGGACTAACCTGAGCCTATTCGGCACTGCTGCAATCATTTGCTTCCTCGCGGTAGCAATCGCAATGCTGATCGCTGGCGCGGTTGAAGATGCCACCAAACCGCAACCAGGTTGGACACCAAGCAACGGTCCGACCGTTAGCACACGATAGAAAAGGGAGAGGAAATGCCGAAAGTTCGTTGGGGTATCAAGGCGAGCGATGTCGATGATTTCGACAGGGACTCGCAATACAAACCGTATGACGGTCCTGTGCCGTCTAACGGCGTGTTTCAGTTCCAAGTCAAGGTGCTCAAGTACGCCGCAGCAACGAAGGACAAGGTCGCGCAACTTCGTGTAGGGCTGGAATTGGTTCCGCGCAAGGGGCGCAAGGATGAGCGGAAGTACAGCGGTTACTTCATCATGCTTTTTGCTCCGGTAACTCCGCGTACAGGGTTCCGCTACGTCCCCTTCCTGGACGCAATCGGCGTGTCCGGCGATGAGTTCGAGCGCAGCACCATCACGGATACTGAGGGCAACATCACGAAGATTGGCAAGTGGCGCAACGATGGCCAGGAAATCATCCTCGCAGAGTTGAAGGATGGCGTCGATCAGAACAACAACCCCCGCAAGGAAATCGGGTGGATGGGCTACGTGCCCGAAGAGGATGACGAAGGGGATGAAGAGATCGTAGAGGAGGACTACGAAGAGGAATATGACGAAGAGGAGGATGGATTCTAATGGCTGAGAAGTCAATTGAAACCATCAACGAATACGCGTTGTCGGCAGGGCAGAACATGCCCAATCATTCAACCAGCCTCGCCGGTAGGGGACACTATGTGCGCCAAGGCGTTCCCGATGTGCCGACGTTCCGTACCAAGCAAGCGGCATTCCGTTACGCCGCATACATCGTGCTCATGGCGGAAGCTCACTTGCCCGATGAGGAAGGAAGCGCTACGCATACCTTCCCGCAAGTGCTAGACGCTATATCGAATACGTAGGAAGGAAAGAAAAGCAATGGCTGTATGTGATGTTCTGGATCTTTGTATCGAGGTAGTTACCGACCCCCACGATGAGAACACGATTCTCATTCGTGAATCGGAATACCCTGATGTGATCGTCCGTACCTCTCGGAAGAATTGGGACGCGTTCGTGGAAGGCGTCAAGCTCGGTAATTTCAACACCGTGTAAATCCTAGATTGATTCAGGGGTACCGGGTGCAAGCTCGGTACCCCACCTCACCAGAGAGGCAAGACCGTGAACAGTCTCAAGCGCCTGGCAGAAGATATCGAAGAGAGTAAACAGTTTGGCTCGCGGGTCATCCGCAGTCATAGACGGCCACCAACGGGGAACCTTCGTAAGGCAGCAGCCGCAGCAATGCTTGCGGCGGCAATGATTATGACGCTCGCTCCCGTTGCTGGCACACCCGCTGTCAAGGTGGCCGTTGCCGCCCCTGTAGTCGACGCTGAGGGCTTGGAGATATTTGACCCCGACGTGACTACCACCCAAGAGATCGAACGCATGAAGGAGCAAATCTCGCGGTCACGTCGCGCGGCTGTAGCTGCGCCTGCCCCCGTGGTTGTTCGAGTAGTTAAACCGGCGTGGGTTCACCCGTTGGCCAGTGGCAGAGGAGGGAATTCCTGCTACCGCACTAGCAAGCGTCCTAGCCATGGTGGTGTAGACCTAGCCCAACCATCAGGCACCCCAATACGTTCCGTCGCGGCAGGCACTATCTACCGCAAGGCATACGAGAGTGGCGGCGCTGGCTACTACGTGACCGTTCGCCATGACGGGAATGTGTTCAGCCAGTACCACCACCTACGCGCCCATTCCCCCCTTGGTGTCGGCGCACGCGTTAGCGTCGGACAGATCATCGGTTATGTTGGCCGGACAGGCAACGCGACGGGTAACCATTTGCATTTCGAAATCCGTACAGGCTCGCTGAGTCATCGGGTAAACCCTGCAACGTTCATGCGTGCACGGGGAATTAACATCGGCTGTTAAGAGTCTTAACAATTAGGAGAGAGGAGAGGGAATGTACCTGTTCAGGAAATCTCGCGTAAGACGAAGAGCACAAGAGACACTCCGCGAGATAGCAAAGCAAGGCAGGGTGTTGCCCCCGGCGCTCGGGACTGTGCCCTGTGAGTACATATCGCTTCCGGCGCTTGACATACCCAAGCTAGCTCAGGCGTATATAGCTGGCATGGAGGCGGAAAAGACGGATGACTGGTGCCGCTGTGAATGGATTGTCCACCCGGATGACGTCGACAAGCCCAAGGGCAGCAGGCGAAAGCGGCGCGGTGATCTGGCGTGGGATTGCCCGCTGCATACCAAAGAGGGATTCCTGATCTACTTCTTTGAATGGGTGTTCACCCGTGGCAAGAATTGATTGGGATGAGCTAGAGCACATCGAAGACGGCAGTCAAGGATGGCGTGTAGCGCTTGCACAGGATGGTACGGGTCATGGCCTAGCTGACCTATCAGGCGTATACGTACCTGGTGAGGGAGACAACCCTCAGGCGTTCGTCATTGGGGAAGCGCCTGGCGCTCAGGAAGAGATGTTGCGCCGTCCCTTCGTTGGTCCATCGGGAAGGGTTATGCGTGACCTGATGGCCATTGCTGGTTTGTATTCCGCCTACACGCACAAAGGAGGGGAACCAAATTGCTGGCTTACCAACGTAGTCAAGTTCCGTCCACCACGGAACCGCACGCCGACTCCGATGGAAATCCGCGCTGCTCGTCCATACCTGGCTATGGAATGGGCCGCTGTAGGAAAGCCACGCGTGATTGTTCCCGTTGGGGGAACGGCGCTAACGGCCATCACGGGCAAGCCGCAATCGATTCTGATTGCAGCTGGAAAGCTCCACAAGTATCGAAGTAGGGAAGGGATTGAGCTTTGCATTTGGCCGATGGTGCACCCCTCCTACGGGATACGCGGGGGTCCGGCAGTGCAAGAGATACTTGAGAAAGACTGGGAAACGTTCGCCGAATGGAGAAACAGGCAGTGAAATATTCCGTGCTACTGACTACATACGGCGCACATCTAGAGGTACTTAAGACATCACAAATTACTATTGATGAGGCGGACATGTCGTGCGGCCTCGCTATAGCCGTGTCGGCTACGGAAGCGCCACAAGTGCGTGATGTACGGGTAGAGATAAGGAAGCTTGATGCTACGGCTACGTGACCGCTTAGCCGGACAGCCAATAAGATTTCATTGTGCTGAAACGAAATCGGACCTTCGTGAGGTGGCGGAGTTCATCCGCCGCCACCGCGCGTTAGGCATGGACACGGAATCAACTGGATTGAACAGCTATCAGCCAGGCTGGCAGTTGCGCACTGTCCAATATGGGGATGACGTTGACAGCTACGTTGTCCCCCAACGGTTTCGTAAATTCATCGCTTGGTCTATGCAGCAGCCAGTCAAATGGATTGGCCACAATGGACCACACGACATCCGTTGTATCGATGCGCACCTAGGCTTTGATACGGGGGTTGTCTGCGCCGGGGAAACCTACCTCCCCTCACACCATGCCGACAGCCGGAATCAACGGGAAGGCGGAATAGGCCACGGGCTAAAGGAATTGGCAATCGCGCTCATCGATCCTAGCGCCGGTAAGTGGGAGATCGAGTTAAAGCGCGTGTTCAAGACAATCAAGGTGCCGATGCCTGGTGAGTTCTTTAAATCGGGACCAAGGAGGGGGCAGCCTAAGACCCGCAATGCCAAGCTCGGTGAGGGTTGGGGGTTGATTGACCCCATGCATCCGGCCTACATCGCTTACGCAGCAGCTGATCCGATCCTCACCTATCGCGTATGGCGGAAGTACCAACCGATTGTGCAAGAGTTCTATGACCTTTATGAGTTCGATCACAAGGTACAGATGGCATGCGATCTCTTGCAGCGCAGAGCTATCCGCCTTGACGTGCCGTACACCCGCGCATTGAGTGACGCGTTCACCACCAAGGCGGAACGTTATATCCAGCGGGCAAAGGAGTACGGATGTACAAACATCCACAGTGGACGGAAGGTAGCCGCAACGCTGCTCGACCTAGGCGCTCGGCTGAAAGATCGCACTCCTACCGGCCAATACCAAGCCACTGATGGCATCCTGCGCCGACTAGCCAAGGCCAGCAGTGATCCGGATATCAAGGAATTCGTTCGCTGTGTGCTGGTGGCAAAGCAATTGCTCAAGCGCCGGGTGAACTACACAGAAGCAATGCTGAGAGAGATGGATAGCGCCGGACGGGTTCACCCGAGCATCAACAGTCTAGGTGCGCGTACAACGCGTATGAGCGTCAGCAGGCCACCGCTACAGCAGTTGCCGACAAAGGACAGAGATGATGAGGAGGGGTAGCGATGAGCATGGGATTCAAGTTAATCCGCGAGATGACCCAAGAGGAAATGATTGAGGAACTACTTGCAGGGCAGAAAGCTCTGATGGCTGAAATGGATATGGACACGCTGAAGAAATACATAATCCACTACCGTCAAGGGCAGGTAACCAAGAGGTTGGTTGAGGAAGCTGACCTATCTCCTGAGGCATACCCGATTGGCTTTCTAGGATTCGGGGAGGATCGTCAATGAAAATGAAATCCAGACTGCTGCCGTTCGCCAGCATCACTGAACGGCCATACGATCAGACACTACTGAAAGATGTTGACTGGTATACGATCCGGCCAACCTACGTACAGATGGCTGATCTACACCTGACACAAGGTCATTGCAACATAGAGGGATTGTTCGGTAAGCGTTACTCGACTGACCCACATATCCGTGTAGTTCATTGGGATGAGCGGCTGTACGTGGAAGACGGGCACCACCGTTTAGTAGAGCAGGCATTAGCCCGCAACGAAGTAGCGCTAGCCCGCGTGTTCACCTTCGCTATAGACACGTTCACCCGTAGTGAAACTGACCAGTGGGGAACCATGGACACGGGGCAGGTATGGGCATTCCCGTATGAAACTACTTAGCAGCGCAGCGATTCGCCGCTGTCTGATCGCCGATGTCGGCAAGGTGATTCTCACTGCTGACTTCAACCAGATCGAGCTACGTATTGCCGCTGGCCTGGCTGGCGAGCAAAGCCTGATCGATGCTGCCAAGCGCGGAGAGCACCTTATTAAGGCCAGCGCGGTCAAGCTATTCGGTGCCGACTACAACCCTGATCAGTACCGCTACACCAAGAACGTTACCTACGGGTGGCTATTCGGTGGCGGCGCAAAGACGCTGTCAGATCAGGCGGGTATCCCCTTCGCTGATGCAACTAAAATCGTTGGGGAGTACCAGGAAGCGTTTCCCGCTCTCACTGCATACAAGCGCAGAGAGCAGGAAGCGATCCTCAAGAGTGCGCTCACGCCAATGGAATACAAGCTGTATCGCACGCTGCGCTCTCAGATGTACGCCTGCCGGTATGACAGCAAGGAAGGGCAACTAGCTAGGGCGGCAATTCAAATCCAGATCAAGCGCTTGCTGTATCGGAAGATTGGCTATGCGATCACGCCGTTCGGTCGGCGCTTGATTGTAGATGCGCACAAGGCATACAGCGTCGTGAATTACAAAGTCCAGTCGACTGCTGCTGACCTGATGAAGCACGCGCTATTAGATGTCATGGCAGACAAGGAATTAGCACCAACGGTGCTGCTGCTCATCCATGACGAAATCCTTGGGCAGGCTAGGAAGAGTGAGGCGGAACACATCGCACAACGCTACGCCGAAGTCATGAGCCGAGAGTTCATGGGAGTACCGATTGCGGCTAGCGGCAAGGTATACGGCAAGTCATGGGGTCACGGATACATGGAGGGGAAATGACAACGTTCAACGCACGTATGTTAGAGGGGCTGACACTCGATGCTGTTAAGGCCAAATCGCTTGCTCAGCATATGCGACTGGGTGAGGCTAACTCTCACTTCAATCCTGAAGTCTCAGCAGCCCAACGCCTAGCTACGTTGGGGGAATGCGTCGGCGCTGCGTTCAAGTATGGCGCACTAGAGCCGAACAACCCCATGCTACAGGATCATTTGCTAGCGCTGGCAGCCTATGCGGCTACTTGGGCGGAACTACTTGACAAGGAAAATCTCTCGAACAAATTTGAATGGCTGGTGCGCCAATGAGTTTCGAGCGTATAGAGGTACTGACCAAGGAGCACTTTGATACCAGGCGCTACAACGGTCACCGAATCCATATGAGCGCTGCGTTGTCGGCAAGGCTCATGCAGCGGTACCAACCACCAGCGGCAGAGCGCGAGATAGACAAGCTACGAGATATCCTATACGGCGCACCATTGCTCTATCAGCTGATGGGGATTCCGATCATCAACGATGTCGGGATAACCGATGAACTGCAATGGATTCTGGTGGACCCTACCGGCGAGGAAGTCGAGAGGGGGAGCGTTACACCTGATCACGATGAAACCAAATGCACTGGCGAATATAAAAATTGTCAGTGTGTATGTCCGGCGTGCGTCGCCGAACATGTGAGGAGGTTCACGCATGACGACGCTTCCGCGCGGATCGTTCAAGGCGCTAATGGCACGCGTACCTAATGAGTTCCATCTAATCGTGTTCGATCCGGGCGGCACTATCGGTTGGGCGCACTTCGTACTCAACTACAGGGCGTTTTCGCGGCCAGAGCACAAGGTGCTAGCCAACCTCCAATCGTGGGATTGTGGGGAGTTCTCAGGTACCGAGACGGCGCAACTGACATCAGCGGTAGCGCTCATCCGTCGCGCGCATTTCGAGCCTATGCCGTTCACCACAAAGATCACAGTACTGAGTGAGGATTTCGCGCTGGCACAGCTTATAGGCGGAAAGGAATTAGTTAGTCCCATCCGCATAAACGCTGTGCTCGATTGGGAATGTCAGAAGCAAGGGCTAGCACTTGAGCTTCAAGACCGTAGCCAGCGCACACAGATTACAGCTGATCGCTTACACCTAATGGGTTTTGAGCCACCAGGGCGTAAGCGCTGGTCACCAAACGGGCCAGGGAAAGACGCGTTTGCAGCTATGCAACACGGGGTAGTGAAGCTGCGGCGCATCAAACAATCAACGCTCTCGCGCCCGTGGAAGCTGTCTGATGGGACATCATCAAATGCAATCTGGGACTGTGCTTGTGCGAGAGGCAGGCGCTGTGATCTCACCCATCCGTGACAGGGAGGTAAATATATGCCTAGTCATCCGGTATTGGCGCACTCATCTAAGGACGCATTAAAGATCTATCAGGAATTGGGTGAGCTTACTGAAAAAGAACTACTAGAGTTGCACCATCTCTACACCCCCGTAAGGCGTGAGGGTTACTTGCGCAGTATCTACAGCTATCACGCGGGAGCGATCGCACGTGGCGTCTATGATCGATGGGCCGCTACGCACACTTGCAAGGCTTGTGAGCAGGCAAGCAAGGAAGTGTGACCCACATCACACTTGACAGTAATTAACTCCCCATGGAGTCTGTGACCAGTAGCCCAGAGAGGGCACCCGAGGAAAGGTAAGATTATGGCTGAGACAGCTAGCACGCGCCCGAGCCGTTCGCGTCGCCCCAAGGCGGATGCCGTTGACGGCGCTGCCCCCACCAAAGCCACGCCTGCCAAGGCGGCCAAGGCGACGCCTGCTAAGGCTGCTGCCACCAGCACAGGCGAGGATGGCCGTACCCGCGTCCCCGTGGTACTCGAATACGTTGGCGACACCAAGAGCTACGCCGTGTTCACCCCCCCGAAGTCGAGCGGTTGTGTCGGCAAGTTCTACGCGCCGCTTGGCACCGAAGAGGTCAAGGTGCTGCTCATCGGGCCGTCTGAGTGACCTGCTAGGTAGCGTGTTCTTTTTGGCGATCGAAGTTCGCTACCGCGATATCCCCCGGTTCTAGGTCCACACCCTAGCCGGGGGATATCGTTTTATCTGGAAAGGAATAGGTGTGGCGACGCTGATTAGCAGGGCGCAAGGTGGACCGCGAGACGGAGTTAAGCTCATGTGCCCATCGTCGTGGGATGGCACCATAGAGCGCCCTAGAAACGCCTCAGGGCCGATTTCACGCTACCCTGGTAAGTACGTGTGGGATCACGACTTTGAAGCGTGGATTTGGCACACAGACAGAGACAGATAGCAAGAACCCCCTCGCTCATAAAGCGTGGGGGTTCTCTTGCGCAGAGAGGAGAGGAAATGGTGTACCAGCGTTCGGCGCTCCCGAAACACCGAACCGACGATAACACACCAGGGGTCAACGTCCCTAGCCCTGTGGCACTGGGATGGTCGCCCTTCCATACAGCAGCAGAGGATTACTTGCAAGCAGGCTTCCTTCCCATTCCTTTGCCATCGGGTAAGAAGTTCCCACCCCCCAAGGGAGTACCCAATGATCTGGACTATACCGAGACAACCTTAGAAGAGTGGCTTGCTGGCATCTATCGCAACGGGGACAAGCAACGGATTGACAAGGGAGCAAAGAACATTGGCACCATCGTGCCGGATGGCGTTGTCGTGTTTGACATTGACGGGCCATCGGGCAAGGAAACGCTTGCAGAGCTTGAAAATTCGCTAGGCGCACTGCCGCCTACGTGGATGACATTCCGTGGTGACGTCGACAGATATCACCTCTGGTTTGTCACACCAGGTGGGCTAACGTGGCCGGGTAAGTTAGGGGCTGGCCTTGATATCATTTATCGTCATTACCGCTATGTGGTTGTGCCTCCGTCTGTACATCCTAACGGTAATCAATACCGATGGATCACAAACTCACGAGGTGGCGCAAGGCTTTTGCAGTATCTGCCAGCGCCCGATGAATTCGCGGACTTGCCCGAAGCGTGGCTTAGTCTCACCAACGGCAACGGCTACGTTCGTCGCGATCGTGCGGAAGTGGATGCGCGCTTGTGGATTCAAGAGCACGGCGCTGGATCGCCCTGCCCACAAATGAAAAGGGTTGTACTGACGCATCTTAGGCTGATGCGCAAGCACGCTGATCTAGGTGGGCTACACGATGCGATGGTTAACGCTGTGTGGTCAGTGTTGGCTGAAATTAGCCAGGGACACAAAGGGGGACACGCAGCGTTAGCTAAGCTCAAATCCACATTCACCATACAAGCTGATGAGTCCGGCAGGCGCGATCCTGGTGCACCTGAGGCGGAATGGGCTAGGGCATGCGTTGGTGCCATTGAGAAAACAGCGATAGAGCGCGTGCGCCAAGGTGACCCGTGCGAGGTAGAGGAAGCGGAACGAGGTCAAGACCCTGCAAGGTTTTTCGATACCAAGCATGGACTCAAGGCGCGCTCATTACGCAAATCTGTTGAGGCTACAGGACAATTGGCTGTCGGCCCTGGTGGAATGATTTACCGGCACACCGATGGACTATGGGTGCCTGATGGTGAGGCAGAGATCTACCGGCGCACTGAATCCCTTCTACGCCAACGATGGAGGCCAGCGCACGCTGAGAATGTGCGGAAGGTAGTCGAGCACCGTGAGCCGTTCATCACTGATGACGGACAGGATTTGCGTTACCTGAACTTGCCAAATGGTTTGCTGGATTGGAAATCCGGCAAGCTGTATCCGCATAATCCTTCTGTAGTAAGCACAATGCGTATCCCTGTTGAGTGGGATGACGACGCTGACTGCCCTGATATCGATGAGTTCTTTAGGCAGGTGTTCCCTGGTGACGCGATCGAGCTTGCATACGAGATCCTTGGATACATGCTTTACAACGACAACCCTTTACACAAAGCCATTCTCCTATACGGATCAGGCCGTAATGGGAAGGGCACATTTATCAGATTGGCTCGAATGCTTGTGGGGCACAGCAACATCTCAGCCGTCACCCCTCAAGCATTGGACTCTAGTCAGTTTTCGTCAGCGCAGCTTTACGGGAAGTTGGCAAATCTCGTTGGTGACGTTGACCCTCGCATCTTCAAGAGCACAGAGCAATTCAAGCAATTAACTGGTGGTGACTACATGATGGCGCAGCACAAGCACAAGAACCCTTTCACGTTCAGGTGTCGCGCGCTCATGGTCGCTGCGTTCAACGCGCTTCCCCGGACAGCGGACACCACAGAGGGTTTCTTCAGCCGTTGGGTCGTTGTCCCGTTCAGCGCCTTTTTCCCGGCTGGCAAAGCTGACACCCTCCTCATAGACAGGCTCACCTCTCCTAGGAATTTACAGGGGCTACTGAGGGGCGCGGTTGGTGGTCTACAGCAAGTCATGCGACGTGGGTCGTTCGCCATTCCGCCATCCGTCGCCAGCGCCACTGAGCGTTTCAAGATGGAGGCTGATCCAATGCGAGGCTTCATCGAAGAGAGAGTTAGCTTTGAGGGCCGAGCGTTTACAGCGCGCACGGAGATCTACGCGGCGTATGCGACATGGGCAGCGATGAATGGATTTCATCAGATGTCAGCTCAGCGATTCTATGAATCATTTACTGCGGCGTGCGTTGACACAAAGCAATCTGTAATGCGCGCAGCTATATTGCACGGGGTAAATGGGTATCGGGGAATTACCTTAGGGCGGCAATAGATTTAACCCCCCGGGGGTGGGGGCAGGTATAAGGGGTGGGGTCAGACTATATTGCAATATGGAGGTAACCTCTAATATGCAGTATGGTTTGGCCCTACCTTTTGACCCCACGTCCACCCTTATTAATTCTTGTTGCGCTGCAACACATTCTTTCGGTCCTTACAATGAATTAAAATAAATCAATGTTTGGTTTTGTTGTATTCGAGACATGGAAATATTTCGATCGCTACAATTAGTTACTCGTCACTAAAAGTAATTGTGACGGTCGGTAATCAAAAAAGTCCAGTGACGATCTTCAATCTTTCGGCCATCGGGCACAGAGTTACACTAATAAAATCCCACCGTCCAATGTGGACACAGCGCCTTATACATTTTGCAAATAGGTTCTGACCAGCGCTAATGCACTGTCCTATCCGGACCGAACAGAGATTGATATTAATCGATACGTATGGATATACACCACCCGCCAGCGCGAGCATCGACCCACTGAAGCGTTTGAATATAGAGCCCCGTCACTTTAAGTTACTAATTACGCTCCGTTATTTTAATCAATTTAAATATAAACTAAATCAACTTAATCAATAAAAAATTCCATCAAATTCAAACAAAAATAAATTTAAATAAATGAATTAACACAATACGACATATACGT
>Ga0193741_1000024_pt1 | contig 40919 bp, 37 predicted proteins | sample L2s2metaG_FD_143059 | JGI IMG/M metagenome (GOLD analysis project Ga0193741, IMG submission 143059) | Soil microbial communities from a riparian zone of the East river system, Colorado, United States - L2s2 | ecosystem: Environmental > Terrestrial > Soil > Riparian zone | place: USA: East River...
GGCGGACGACGGCCAGTGTGCCGTTCGCCTCGTCTGGCGTGAAGAACCGCATGTTCGACATAGTGCCGACCGTAGTGATCAACCGCGTCACAGGCTGCGTCGTCCTGGCGCTCCTCGCCCTCGGCGCCGCGGCCTGCGGAGAGCGCGCCGAGCCGACGGGCGAGATCGAGCAGCGCTATCCGGTCACCGTGCAGGGCGCAGGCGAGCGGCCCACGATCGCTCCCACGCTCCCCGAGCGGATCGTCGCGCTCGACCCGGGCGCCGCGGAGCTCGTGATCGCACTCGGCGCCCGCGACCGGCTCGTGGGCATTCCCGCCGGGATCCGCAGGGGCAGCGGCCCGCGGCAGGCGCCGGGCGCGGCCGCCCAGGTGGTGTCGGCGAACGGCCAGGTCCAGGTGGACGAAGTCGCCGGCCTCGAGCCCGACCTCATCGTCGCCACGCCGGGGATGGATTTGCTCGACCTCGCGCGTGCTCAGAGGGAGTCGGGCGCCGCGCTCTACGTGCAGCCGAGCTCGTCCGTCGACGACGTCCTGCACGCCACCCTCGAGCTCGGCTTCCTCGTCGGCGAGCCCGTCGCAGCCAGGCAGGTGGCCGAGCAGATCCGCACCGAGGTCGCGGCCGTCGAGGACCGCATCGCCGGGCTACCGCCCCGAACGACCTTCGTCGATACCGGCTTCTTCATCCCGGTCCCGGAGCGCTCGCTCCTCGGCGACCTCGTCCGCCGGGCCGGCGGGCGGAGCATCGCGGGCGCCACGCCATCCCCCGAGCCGTTTCCCCTCAACCGCCTCAGGCGGCGCAATCCGCAGGTCTACCTCGCCACCTCCGAAAGCCAGGTCATGCTCGAAGATCTGCGCGCCAACCCGGAGACCGCCTCGCTTCGCGCCGTCCGCCGCGGGCGGTTCGCCATCATCCAGTCCGAGCTCGCCAACCGCCCCGGCCCACGGGTCGGGCGAGCGCTCGAGCAAATCGCCGCCGCCCTCTACCACGATGCATTCGCCGAAGGCCGCTAGCGACCTCGACGCGGTCACGGTGGACGCGAACGGCACCGCGGTCGACCTGGACGATCCCACCGACCGCCTCCAGGCCGCGCTTGCCGAGCGAGGAGTCGAGCGCGACCGCAACGTCGTCGCGGCTGCCTTCAAGGCCGAGGTCGCTTACTACATGCCGCGCACGCTCGAGGGAGCGGACGAGGCGGGCCTCGCCGACCTCCTGCGGCGCTGCACCGGGGTCTTCCTCGAGCACGCCGAAGCCGGCCTCGAGCCGGAATCCTTCGCCCAGGCGTTCGCGGACAGCATCCGCTTTCGCCCGATTCCGGGCGCCGTCGAGGCGCTGAAGCGATTGCAGGGGGCGGGGCTGGCCCTCGCCTGCGTGTCGAACTGGGACGCGTCGCTCGAGGCCCAGCTCGACCGCGCGGGCATCGGTTCCTACTTCACCGCGGTCGTCAGCTCTGCGGAGGCCGGCGCCGCCAAGCCCGATCCCGGCGTGTTCACCGTCGCGCTCGAACGTCTCGGAGTCGAGCCGGGGCGAGCGCTCCACATCGGGGACACCGAGGCCGACAGCGAGGGCGCGGCGGCGGCAGGCCTCGCGTTCGAGCCCGTGCCGCTCGCTACGCTCCCCGAACGGCTGGGGCTCAGCCGGCGACCATGAGCGAACGCAAGCGAGGCCTCTCGACGAGGGCCATCCACACTCCCCCGCTCCAGTCCGGGCCGGGGGACCCTGTCGTCGGACCGATCGTCGCGTCGACGACCTTCGCGTTCGAGCGCGTCGCCGACCTCGGCCGCGTGATCGCCGAGGAGGAGTACGGGTTCACGTATGCGCGCCTGCGCAACCCGACGGTCGAGGAGCTGAACGCGGTGGTCGCCGAGCTGGAGGGCGCCGAGGCGGCGCAGTGCTTCGGCTCAGGGATGGCGGCCATCAGCGCCGCCTTGCATTCGACGCTCGCGCCGGGCGACACGCTTCTCCTTCCGCAGCAGCTCTACGGCACGACCTACCACCTCGCCGAGGCGCAGCTGCGCCCGCGCGGCGTCGAGGTCGAGTACCTGGACGCGACCGACACGGCCGCCTGGGAGCGTCCAGCACGAGTGCGCTTCGTCGAGACGATGGCGAACCCGGGCTTCCCGCTCGCCGACCTGGCTGCGATCGCGGCCACCAAGGGCGACGGCCTCATGATCGTCGACAACACCTTCGCCTCGCCGGCGCTCTGCCGACCGCTCGAGCACGGCGTCGACATCGTCTGCGAGTCCGCCACCAAGTACATGAACGGCCACCACGACGTCACCGCCGGCGTCCTCGCCGGCAGCGCGGAGCTGGTCGCGGCCGCGCGCGCCCACCAGATCTCGGTCGGCTCGATCCTCGATCCCTTCCCGGCGTTCCTCGTCCGGCGCGGCCTGAAGACGCTCACGTTGCGGATGGAGCGCGCGAGCGCCAACGCTCTCACGGTCGGACGCTTCCTCGAAGAGCACGAAAAGGTGTCGCAGGTCCTCTACGCCGGGCTCGAGAGCTATCCCCAGTACGAGCTCGCCCTGCGCCAGCTCGACAACTCGGGCGGGATGCTCGCCTTCGAGCTCGACGGCGGGCGCAAGGCGGGAGAGCGCTTCATGGACGCGCTCCAGCTGTGCGGCCGGGCGACGAGCCTCGGCGGCGTGGACACGGTGCTCCACCATCCCGCCTCGACGAGCCACCGCCAGTACACGCCGGAGCAGCTCGCGGCGGCGGGGGTCTCGCCGGGCCTCCTGCGCCTCTCCGTAGGGTGTGAGGATGCCGACGACATCGTCGCCGACATCGAGCAGGCGCTCGCGCACGCATAACGGCAAGGCCGCGGCCATCTGGCTCGGCGTCTGCGGCTTCCTGATCGCAAGTGCGTTCTACCTCGCCAGCCTCGAGACCGAGGACGACAGCGAGGCGCTCTACGACGGCGGCCTCGCAGTTGCCGGCGCCATCCAGTACGCGATCATCGTGCTGATCGCGGTCGGGATCGCGCGACTGTTCCCGAACCCGATGAACGCACTCGGCCTACGCCGCTTCCACGCCCGCTGGGTCTGGATCTCGTTCGTCGTCGTCTTGGCGACCCTGGCTGTCGGCATCGCCCTCGAGCCGGTTCTGCACGGCGGTGAAGAACAGGGCCTCGCGCCCGACGAGTGGCAACCCGACCACGCTACCGCCTTCGTCGTCAACTCGGCCATGATCGTGCTCGTGGCGCCGTTCGTGGAGGAGCTCTTCTTCCGCGGCATCGGCGTCCGCGCGCTCACCGTCTTCGGCACGATGGCCGCCATCGTGCTCTCCGGAATCGTCTTCGGCGCCGTGCACGGGGTCCTCGGAGCGCTGCCGCCGCTGGCGCTCTTCGGCATCGGCCTCGCCTGGATCCGGGTGCGCTCCGCCAGCATCTGGCCCGGGTTCATCGCCCATGCGGCGTACAACGGCATCGGCATCGCCTTCCTCGTCCTTAGCTGGGCCATCTAGGGCGGCGGCGTGGATATTCTGGGCGCCTGATGCGGCCGAGCGACCCCGAGCAGGACCCCGTCGTCCGCGACCTGCGCGAGCGCATCACCGAGGCCGACCGCGCGATCCTCGACGCCGCCAATACACGGCTCAGGCTCGTCCGCGAGTTGCGCGAGCACAAGATCGCGCAGGGCTGGGACTTCGTCGATCCCGGCCGCGAGGAGCGGCTGCTCGACGCGCTTGCACGCGAGAACCCGGGCCCGCTCAGCGACGAGGCCGTACGACAGCTCTTCATCGACCTCCTCGCGCTCACGAAGCGCGAGGTCGCCGGCAACTAGCGATCAGCCCTCGGTCGAGAAGTCGTCGGGCTTGACCTCGTCGAGGAACTTCTTGAACTCCTCGACGACCTCTTCCTCGTTCACGTCCTCGTGCTCGAACTCGATCGCGCTCTCCTCGATCACGGCCTCGGCGACGAAGATCGGGGCGCCGGCGCGGACGGCAAGGGCGATCGCGTCGCTCGGCCGGGAGTCGATCTCGAGCTCGGTCCCGTCCACCGCCACCGTGATGAGCGCGTAGAAGGTGTTCTCGCGCAGCTCCGTGACGGCGATGCGGACGACGCGCGCCTCGAGCTGCCCGAGGATCTCGGTGAAGAGGTCGTGGGTCATCGGCCGCGGCGTCGCAGCGCCCTGGAGTTTCATGAGGATCGCCGCTGCCTCGGGGTGCCCGATCCAGATCGGGAGGAACTTGTTGCCGTCGGCGGTCTTCAGGAGCACGATCGGCTGCTTGCCGACCATGTCGAAGCTCACGCCGTAGATGACCATCTCGTGCATGGACAGGAACCCTCGTCTGATGATAGCCGTGCCCCTCCGAAGGGGAACCACACCAGGAGGCACCGCTCTCCGGGCGGGTCGCGGGTTCGGTGAGGTGGGCGATCCTGGATTCGAACCAGGGACCTCCGCCTTATCAGAGCGGCGCTCTAACCGACTGAGCTAATCGCCCGCGCCGGGAGATTGTAGCGAGGCCCGCTCCAACGCCTCGACGATCTCCTCGAGCTCGACCTCGGACTCGAAATAGAGCTCGATGCGGCCGCTCGCGACCTTGGCATCGGCGCCGGTGATGCGGCGCAGGGCATCGCGGGCGCGGGCGGCAACCGCCGGGTCGACCGGCTGGCGGCGGCGGGGCTTCGTGCGCGCGCCGGCCCACCGCGCGGCGCGCTCGGCGGCGCGCACCGACATGCCTCCGCGGACGATGCGCCGGGCAAGGCGGCGCCGTTCCTCGTCGTCCGGCACCGCGAGCACTGCCCGGGCGTGGCCCTCGGAGAGCTGGCCGCGCTCGACGAGCCCCAGCACGTCGTCGGGGAGCTCCAGAAGCCGGACTCGGTTCGAGACGGTCGGCTTGGAGCGGCCGACCTGCTCGGCGACCTCGCCGAGGCCGAGCCCGAACTCGTCCATCAGCACGGCGTAGGCGCGCGCCTCGTCGATGGGCGAGAGATCCTCTCGCGCGACGTTCTCGACGAGAGCGAGGAGCAGCGAGTTGCGATCGTCGGCCTCGCGGACGAGCGCCGGCACGGTCGCCAGGCCGGCGGCGCGCGCGGCCCGCCAGCGCCGCTCTCCCGCGATCAGCTCGTAGCCGCCCTCCGGCGAGGAGCGCACGACGACCGGCTGGACGACGCCCTGGGCGCGGATGGAGTCCGCGAGCTCCTCGATGCGCTCACCGTCCAGGCGCCTGCGCGGCTGCCGCGTGTTGGCACGGATCGAACCGACCGGAAGCTGCACGAGCTCGGTCGCGGTGCTCGCACCGCCCATGAGCACCTCGAGGCCCCGGCCGAGGCCGCGGCGCGGGCTGGGGCTAGCCGCGGTCGACAAGCTCGCTCGCCACCCGGTAGTAGGCGTCGGCTCCAGGGGAACCGCGGTCGTAGGCGGTGATGGGCAGTCCATGGCTGGGCGCCTCGGCCAGTCGCACGCTGCGCGGCACGACCGCGTCGAACACGAGCTCGCCGAAGTGGCGCCGGACCTCCGCGGCTACGTCGGCGGCGAGGCGCGTCCGGCCGTCGACCATCGTGAGGATCATCCCGGCCAGCGCCAGCTTGGGGTTCAGCCGTGCCCGCACGAGCTCGATCGAGTGCAGAAGCTGGGTCAGGCCCTCGAGCGCGTAGTACTCGCACTGCACCGGCACGATCACGCGGTCGGTGGCAGCCAGCGCGTTGACGGTCAGCGGCCCGAGCGACGGCGGGCAGTCGATGAAGACGAAGTCGTAGCGCTCCCGGGCCGGCTCGAGCGCTCCGGGCAGGAACGTCTCGCCGTCGTCGCGCCGCGCCAGCTCGCCGGCGCGGCCGTCGAGCTGGCCGGCGAGCTCCGGCCGTGAGGGCACCAGGTCGAGGTTCTCGAACTGCGTCGCGTGGGCGACGTCGTCGAGCGGGGCGCCGTCGAGGAGGTCGTACGTCGAGGTGCCGTTGGCCGCCTGGCCGAGCCCGGATGTCGCGTTCGCCTGCGGGTCGAGGTCGACGACGAGCGTCGATGCGCCCGCCTCGGCGAGGCAGGCGGCGATGTTCACAGCGGTCGTCGTCTTGCCGACGCCGCCTTTCTGGTTCGCCAGGGCGAAGACCTTTCCCACAAAGGCGATGCTAGTCAGGCGAGAGGACGTTTCCGGGCTGTGCCCGGGCGGCGCGGGAAGCGTTCCGGCGTCGCGCCGACCTTCGGCACGACAAGGAGCCCGCGGCGCTCGGATCCCGGCAGCGGGACCAGGTCCGGCGCTCCTCCGCCCACCGCCGCGGAGGCGGCCGCCGCGGCAGCGAGGTCGACCTCGCCGGCGAGCAGGATCACACGCCCGCCCGTGCGCACGAGCGGCAGGCACCACTCGAGCGCCACCGGCGCCGTGGCCAGGGCCTGGGCGAGCGCCGTGCCGTACGCGTCGCGGCCGGCACCCCGGCCGTGCTCCTCCGCTCGGGCGCAGACAACCGAGACGTTCGCCAGCCCCTTCGCCGCCGACTCCAGGAAGTCGCACTTGCGGCGCTGAGCCTCGAGCAGGTCGACCCGAAGGTCCGGCCGGGCGAGGGCGACGGGGATCCCGGGCGAGCCGCCGCCCGAGCCCACGTCGACGACCGGGCCCTCCTCCACGAGCTCGGCCGCGGCGAGGGAGTCATCGACGAGCACGCGCCGTGCTTCGGCCGGGTCACGGACGGCGGTCAGGCCGGGCGTGCCCAGGACCGACTCGAGCCAATGCTCGAGCCGCGGGTCGGACGCGGTCATTCCGGAGGCGCTGGAGCGACGACGACCCGGCGGTTCGGCTCGGTCCCGTCGCTCGAGGTGACCACGTCCTGGCGCTCGGCCAGGTAGACGTGCACGATCTTCCGTTCCACCGCGGTCATCGGCTCGAGCGGCACCGACCGCTGGCTCTCCACCGCCTCCGACGCCGCCCTGTCGGCTACGCCCTCGAGCGACGCACGGCGCCGGTCGCGGTAGCCGGCCGCGTCGATCACGACATCCTTGCGATCCTCCTCGCGGCCGCGCCAGAGGACGGCGTTCGCGAGGTACTGGATCGCGTCGATCGTGTGGCCGCGCTTGCCGATCACGAGGCCGAGCTCGGCGCCCTCCAGCGTCGCGTACAGACTCGACTCGTCCTCGGCGATCTCGATCCGGCAGGGAGCGCCGAGAGCCGAGCAGACCTGCTCGAGGAACTCGCGGAGCTTTGCGGCCGGCGTGCCCGGCTCTTCGCTCGCAGTCGGCGGGGGCGCCGGTGGCTCGACGGCCTGCGCGATGACCCTCGCGGGCACCCGGCCGACCCCGAGCAGCCCGCGCTCGCCCTCCGAGAGAACCGTGAAGCGCACCGCGGACTTGTCGAGCCCCGGGAAACGGCGCTCGAGCTCGCGCAGCGCCGTCCACTTCGCCTCGCCGACGGTCTCGCCTTCGGCCTCGACGACGTCGCGGCTGCCGTTCTCGTTCTCGAGCTCGGTCACCGGCGCGCCCTGGGACCCTTCTTCTTGCGGCGCCGCACGCGCTGCTGGCCGGGCTGAGCCGGCTTCGCGGCTGCCTCGGCGCCCGGGGCGGCCTCGGTCTCGGCCGGCTCCTGCACCGCCTTCGGCGGCGTGCGCGATGAGCGCTTCTGCGGCGGCGGCGGCTTCGGCGCGAGGCGTCTCGTCACGAGCCCCTGGCCGACCGACCACAGGTTGGTCGTCGACCAGTAGAGCATCAGCCCCATGGGGAACGTGATGATGAACGGGATGATCACGAAGGGCATGCCGAGGAAGATGTAGCGCTGGCGCGGATCGGTCATCGGCATCGAGATGACCGAGGCAAGCTGACTGCCGACGTAGATAACGAGCAGGAGCCAGCCCGACCAGTGCGAGTTGATCGGGTCGGTGATGCTCGGGACGATGCCGAGCCACCCGACGTCGGAGTCCGGGTACTCAGGGAGGACCTCGTCGTCAAAGTCCCTCAACACGAAGAAGAGCGAGATGAAGATCGGGATCTGGAGGAGGATCGGGAGGCACGAGGCCATCGGGTTGACCTTGTTCTCCTTGTAGAACTTCATGACTTCCTCGTTCATCTTCTGGCGGTCGTGCTTGTACTTCTGCTGGATCGCCTTCAGCTCCGGCGCATGCTGCTGGAGCCGCTTCATCGACCGGAACTGCTTGATGGTCAGCGGCAGGATCACCATGCGTACGAGGACGGTGAGAACGACGATCGCCCAGGCCCATGGCAGGCCGATGCTCGAGTGGAGGCCCTCGAGCGCCCAGGTGAGGAAGTCTTCGATCGGGCGGAGCGGGCTCACGCTTTGAAGATCCTCCGTTCGTGGATGTGGTCGACTCCGCCGTGGCTCCACGGGTTGCAGCGCAGGAGCCGCCAGGCGGCGAGGATGAGCCCACGCACGACTCCGACCTCCTGGATCGCGTCGAGGGCGTAGCGCGAGCACGTCGGGTGGTACTTGCAGCGCGGCCCGATGAGCGGGCTCACGACAACGCGGTACGCGTGCACCGGCAGCGCGGCGATCTGCCTCATGCGGCCGTGCCCTCGGCCAGCGTGAAGACCTCGCCCACGCGCTCGGTCAGCCACGGGAATCCGCGGCTCTCCACGGCCTCGGTGAGACCGGGCCGGGCGATGAGAACGTAGTCGTGCCCGGACGGGACGGACTCGGAGACCTCCTCGAACGCGGCCCGCAGCCGGCGCTTCAGCCGGTTGCGGTCGACGGCGCCGCCGAGCTGTCGCGAGACGGCGAGCCCGAGCCGCGAGTCGCCGAGCGGATCCTCCTCGCGCGGAAACGAGTAGAGGACGAGGAACCGGGTCGAGACCGACTTGCCCTTGCGGTAGACCGCGTCGAAGTCGCGGGAGCGGGAAAGGCGGTGGCGTCGGCTCAACTGTTGCCGCTCACGCGGAGAGGCGCTTGCGCCCCTTGGCGCGGCGGCGCTTGAGGATCGCGCGGCCCGCGCGAGTCGACATTCGCGCCCGGAATCCGTGCCGGCGCTTCCGCCGGCGCACGTTCGGCTGATACGTTCGCTTCACGAGAGAAAGAGTGTCGGAAGGCCGCGGGGACGGCCGGTGGCCCAGTATAGAGAAGTGCTCCAGGGCTCCGGTGCACCGACTTCGCCCCCGAACGTAATCCACAGCCCCGAAGGCGCATGAGAGGACGCGGGAGGCGACCTTTCCACACCTGTGGAAAAGCGTGTGGAGAGGGGTGAAAGCCCTGCAAATACGACCTTGTGGCGCTCGGCGATTTCCCCAGGCCGAGCCATTGTAGGAAGCCGAGAAGCGCTGCTATAGTCGCCGCTTCCCAGGCGACGGCGGAGGAGCAGAACAAGGGCGTGCAGCGGGCGTCAGAGCTAAGTGCGGACGCACTTTGGGGCGAGATTTCGTCCCGTTTGCGCGACGCTCTGAACGACGCGACCTACACCACGTGGTTCGCCGAGGCGGGCATGGGCCCGGTCGACGACGACGCGTTCGTCGTGCTCGTCCCCAACGACTTCACGCGCGAGTGGATCGAGGGTCACTTCCGGGGACTCCTGGAGGAGATCGTCCGCGACACGCTCGGCGCGGAGCGGCCGGTGAGGATCACCGTGCGCGAGATCCAGCCGACGCGTGACGTCCGCATTCCGCCTCGGCCGGCGCGGTCGCTGGAGGGCCTCAACCCGAAGTACACGTTCGACTCGTTCGTGATCGGCTCGTCGAACCGCTTCGCCCACGCCGCCGCGCTCGCGGTTGCCGAGGCGCCGGCGCAGGCCTACAACCCGCTCTTCATCTACGGCGGGACCGGGCTCGGCAAGACGCACCTCCTCCAGGCCGTGGCTGCCTACGTCACCGAGCATACGGGCGACCTCTCGGCGCGCTACGTGACGAGCGAGACCTTCATGAACGACTTCATCAACTCGCTCCGCGACAAGCGCATCGAAGGCTTCAAGCAGCGCTACCGCCACTATGACGTCCTCTTGATCGACGACATCCAGTTCTTCGAGCACAAGGAGCGGATCCAGGAGGAGTTCTTCCACACCTTCAACAGCCTGTACGAGGCCGGCCGGCAGATCGTGATCTCGTCCGACCGGCCGCCGCGGGCGATCGCCACGCTCGAGTCGCGGCTGCGATCGCGCTTCGAGTGGGGGCTGATCACGGACATCCAGCCGCCCGACCTCGAGACCCGCATCGCGATTCTGCGCAAGAAGGTGAAGACCGACGCGATCCACGTGCCCGACTCGCAGGTGCTCACCTTCATCGCGAGCCGCATCTCGACGAACATCCGTGAGCTCGAGGGCGCGCTCACGCGCGTCGTCGCGTTCTCATCGCTGACGGGCCGGCCCATGACGGTCGAACTCGCCCAGGAGGTGCTCAAAGACGTCTTTCCGCAAGGCGAGATGCCCGAGATCTCCGTCGAGCAGATTCAGCAGACCGTCGTCGAGCGTTTCGGCATGTCGCTCCAGGAACTGACCGGCGACCGGCGCTCGCAGGCGATCGTCTACCCGCGGCAGGTAGCCATGTACCTCTGCCGAGAGCTCACCGACAGCTCACTTCCGAAGATCGGCAAGAAGTTCGGCGGGCGCGACCATACGACGGTCATCCACGCGACGTCCAAGATCACGAGGCTCATCCAGGAGGACAGAAGTGTCTACAACCTGGTCCAAGAGCTGACGGCGCGCATCAAGCAGGCCCGTTGACAACGCCTGTGGAGAACGATCCCGAGCTGGGGATCCTTCAGGCACCCACCGCGCACCTGTGGGTCCGGCCGAGTTCTCCCCAAGACCCGTCCACCATGGACAGCCTGTATCCAAGCCGAAACGCGACGTCTTCCCCGTCATTCACACTGCTTACTACTACGACAAGGTTTTTCTTTAAATGACTTCCATGGATACCGTAGCTCTCACATCGATGAGAGTCGTTTGCGGAAAAGACGAGCTCGCAGAGAAGCTCGGTGTTGTCGGTCGAGGGGTCTCGACGCGGACGAGCGTCCAGATCCTCGCTGGGATCATGGTGCGCGCCGCCGGAGGAAGGCTTCACCTCAGCGCGACGGACATGGAGATCTCGGTGCGCGACTCCCTCGAGGCACAGGTCGAGGAGGAAGGCGCGGTCGTGGTGCCGGGTCGTCTCCTGGTCGACATCGTGCGCCTGCTCCCGGCCGGCGAGGTCACGCTCGAGCATCGCGCGGACGAAGGCGTCGCGCGCCTGGCCTGCGGGTCAGCCTCATACCAGCTCAACACCTACGCGGCAGAGGATTTTCCGCGTCTCCCGGAGATCGAGCCGGAGAGCGCGTTCACGGTCGACCGCGAGGTCTTCCTCGACACGATCTCGCGTGTGGGCAGGTCGGCCTCACGGGACGAGTCGCGCCCGGTGCTCACGGGCATCCTCGTCCGCTTCGAGGGCGATAAGCTCGTGATGGCGGCGACCGACTCGTACCGGTTGAGCGTCAAGGAGACGACGCTGCCGACCGGACCTGGCCTCGAGCTTGAGGCGATCGTCCCTGCCCGTGCGCTCCAGGAGCTCGCCCGTGTGGGGCAGAGCGCCGAGAGCGAGACCATCGACGTCGGTGTCCAGGAGAACCAGATCGTCTTCGGCGTCGACGGCGTCTGGCTGACCGCACGCCGGATCGACGGGCAGTTCCCGAACTACAAGCAGCTACTGCCCGAGCAGTTCGACGCCGAGGTCCAGCTCCCCCGCGAGGAGCTGCTCGACGTCGTGCGCCGCACGGGCCTGCTCGCACAGCGGAAGTCGCCGCTGCGGCTGCGCTTCGCGGAGGGTGAGCTCACCGTCTCGGCGCAGACCCAGGACGTCGGCGAAGCGAGGGAGTCGCTGCCGGTCGGCTACGACGGCGAAGCGTTGGAGATCGGCTTCAACGCGGAGTTCCTCCGAGACGGCCTCGAGTCGGTCACCGACGACACCGTCCGCATCAAGCTCATCAGCCCGTTGCGACCCGGGCTGCTCCACGGCGAGAGCGACGACTTTCTCTACCTGATCATGCCGATCAGGTTGGCCGGCTGATCGTCGCGCGGGTCTCGCTCCGGAGCTTCCGCTCGTACGCCTCCCTCGAGCTCGAGCTTCGCGAAGGGCTTGTCGTCGTGGTCGGCCCCAACGGGGTCGGGAAGACCAACCTGCTCGAAGCGCTGCACGTCGGTGCGCAGGGTTTCTCCCCGCGGACGCGCTCGGAGCCGCGGTTGGTTCGGTTCGGCGACCAGGCGGCCCGCGTCCGTCTCGAGGGCGCCGAGGCCGGTGCCCCGATCGACGCCGAGGTCACGATCTCGCAGGGCGAGGGCAAGCGCATCAAGCTGAACGGCGCGGCGCTCGACTCGGCAGAGGACCTTCGCCTCCGGCTGACCGCGCTGGTCTTCGTGCCCGACCGCCTGGCCGTGGTCAAGGGCGGCCCCGCCGTGCGGCGGGCCTATGTCGACCGGATGCTCGGCCGGGTCTTTCCGGCGCGGGCCGCGCTTCCCGGCGAGTACGGCCGCGCCCTCGCGCAGCGGAACGAGGCCCTACGCCGGGTTCGCGCGGGAATCTCAACGCGAGACGCCGTCGAGCCGTGGACGGAGCAGGTTGCTTCGCTCGGCGCCCACCTCGACATCGCCCGGAAGGAGCTCGTCGACCTGCTCGAGCCCGGATTCGCCGAGCACGCCGGCCTGCTCGGCCTCGCCGGCGGGCGGCTCGCGTACGAGGAGCAGCCCCTGGCGCTCGCCGACCTGGAGGCACGACTCGACCGCGATCTCGACCGCGGCACGACGGGCGCCGGCCCTCACCTTCGTGACGTGTCGATCCGGGCAGGCGACCGGGACCTGCGCAACTACGGCTCGCAGGGAGAGCAGCGGACGGCCGTTCTCGGCCTGCTGCTCGCAGAGGCGGCCGCACTCGCGGAGCTGCGCGGTGCGCCCCCACTCCTTCTTCTCGACGACGTTCTCAGCGAGCTCGATGCCGACCGCCGGCGCGCGCTGCTCGCGGCTCTACCCCCCGGCGGTCAGACCCTGGTCAGCGCCACGAGCATCGCGGCTCTGCCCGAGGTCGCGCCCGAGCCGGCTCTCGTCGTCGAGGTCAGGCGTGAGGGCGGTGCCAGCGTGGCGGAGGCGGCGTGAGAGGGCTCGAACCGCTCGGCGAGGGCGTCCGTCGCGAGCTGGGACGACTGGGCCCCGCCGGCGCCATCGCCGACGTCGTGGCGGTGTGGCCCGACGCGGTGGGGCCGGGGATCGCCGCCAACGCCTGGCCGGCGCGCATCTCGCGGGACGGGACGCTGCACGTGGCGACGAAGTCGAGCACGTGGGCGTTCGAGCTGACGCAGATGAGCGCGACGATCCGGGAGCGCCTCGAGGCCGCTCTCGAGTCCTCCGCGCCGGCCTCGCTTCGCTTTGCGACGGGACGTCTTCCCGAACCCGGCGGGGACGATGTGGAGGGTTCGAAACGGACCGTGCCGACTCCGTCTCCCCAGGCCCTCGCCGCGGGCGAGGAGATCGCCGCGAGCATCGCCGATCCGGCGCTTCGGGAGGCGGTCGCGAAGGCCGCAGCAGCTAGTCTGGAGGCAGCAGCAGCCGGGCCGTCCGACCGTCCGTTCTGGTAGACTGCATCTGAGACAAAAACCCCCTAGGAGCAGGGATTTTTTTATGGCCAAGACCACATACGACGCCAAAGACATCACCGTTCTCGAGGGCCTCGACCCGGTTCGCAAGCGACCCGGGATGTACATCGGCTCGACGGGCGCCCGCGGGCTCCATCACCTCGTCTACGAGGTGGTCGACAACTCGGTCGACGAGGCCCTCGCGGGGCGCAACGAGCGCATCGAGGTGACCCTCCATCCGGACAATTCCGTCACCGTCAGGGACTGGGGGTCGGGCATCCCCGTGGCCGTCATGGCCGACCAGGGGCTCCCCGCTCTCACGGTTGTCCTCACGAAGCTGCACGCCGGCGGCAAGTTCGGCGGCGACGGCTACAAGGTCTCCGGAGGGCTGCACGGTGTCGGCGTCTCGGTCGTGAACGCGCTTTCGGAGTGGCTCGTCGCCGAGGTGCGGCGCGACGGCAAGGTCTACCGGCAGGAGTTCGCCCGCGGGGTCCCCACCGGCGACCTCGCTGAAGTCGGCAAGGCCGAGCCGGGCGACACCGGGACGACCATCGGCTTCCTGCCCGACGCCGACGTGTTCGAGGAGCTCGATCTCTCGGTCGAGACGCTCGTGCAGCGCCTGCGTGAGACCGCCTTCCTCACCCGCGGCCTCCGCATCGTGCTCGTGGACGAGCGCGAGGGCGAGGAGACGCACGAGTTCCACTACGAAGGCGGGATCCGCGATTTCGTCGCCTTCGTGAACGACGCCAAGGATCCGGTGCACAAGCATGTCGTCTACTTCGAGGGCGAGAGCGACCAGGGCGACGTCGAGGTTGCGATGCAGTGGAACACCTCGTACGTGGACTCGGTCTTCTCGTTTGCGAACAACATCAACACGCACGAGGGCGGCACGCACCTATCCGGGTTCAAGGCGGCGCTCACGGGCACCCTGAACCGGTACGCGCGCGATAAGGGCTTCCTGAAGGAGAAGGAGGAGAATCTCGAGGGCGAGGACGTGCGCGAGGGCCTCGCCGCGGTCCTCTCGGTCAAGCTCCGCGAGCCCCAGTTCGAGGGGCAGACGAAGACCAAGCTCGGGAACCCCGGCGTCAAGGGCCTCGTCGAGCAGTCGGTCAACCAGCGGCTGGCCGAGTTCCTCGAGGAGAACCCGACAGACGCGAAGCAGATCATCCAGAAGGCGATCTCGGCCGCCAGGGCGCGCCTCGCTGCGCGGAAAGCCCGTGACCTGACCCGGCGCAAGGGCGCGCTCGACGCCGGCTCGCTGCCCGGCAAGCTGGCCGATTGCCAGACGCGCGACCCGGCCGAGGCCGAGCTCTACCTCGTCGAGGGCAACTCGGCAGGCGGGTCAGCCGTCGACGCCCGCGACCGCCACTTCCAGGCGATTTTGCCGCTCCGCGGCAAGGTCATCAACTCGGAGAAGAACCGCATCAACAAGGTGCTCTCGAACACGGAGATCCAGTCGATCATCACGGCGGCCGGCACCGGGTTCGGCGAGGAGTTCGACCTCGAGAAGCTTCGCTACCACCGCATCATCGTCATGACCGACGCCGACGTGGACGGCTCGCACATCCGCACGCTGATCCTCACGTTCCTCTACCGGCAGATGCCCGAGCTCGTCGAGAACGGCCACGTCTACATCGCTGTCCCGCCGCTCTACCGCGTCAAGCTCGGGAGCCAGGAGCTTTACATCGAGAAGGAGTCGCTCTTCGAGGAGCTGCTCGTTCGCGAGCGCATCAAGGACATGGACGTCACCGATCGCGAGGGCGAGCCGTACAAGCTCACGGAGGCCCGCTGGGGACGGTTCACGCGGGCGCTCTACGAGTTCGACGGCTGGTCGGCGAAGCTCAACGCCGAGTATCCGCAGGCGGCCAACTTCGTCGTCAAGCACCGCTTTGTCGAGCTCCCGATCGAGGTGCCCGCCGACGCCGTGCAGGCGCTGGGCGACCTCTCCAAGAACGGCTACGAACTCGAGAGCGTCGAGCCGACGAAGGACGAGACACTGCGGATCCGCGTGATCGAGCGCGCGACGAGCGCCGCCCATCACGTCGACCTGCCCGAGAGCCTGTTCGCCTCGGGGTCGTTCGGCAGCCTGCAGCGCGCCTACTCGAAGGTCACCGGGGTCGTCGGCTTCCCGCCCTTCCGCATCGTCTCGGGCAAGAAGGAGCGGCGGGCGGAGACGTTCGACGAGTTGCGCCACGGCGCGATCGACCTGGCCAAAGAAGGCATTCAGGTGAGCCGCTTCAAGGGTCTCGGCGAGATGAACCCGTCCGAGCTCTGGGACACGACGATGGATCCCGCCCGGCGGATGCTCGTCCGCGTCGAAGTCGAGGACGCATCGAACGCCGACCGGATCTTCTCCATGCTCATGGGCGACCAGGTCGAGCCCAGGCGCGAGTTCATCGAGCAGAACGCGAAAGACGTGAGGTTCCTGGATGTCTAGCGTCGAGCCGCTCGGCGCGGGTCGCATCGAGGCACGCGAGCTCGAGCAAGAGATGCGCTCGAGCTTCCTCGACTACGCCATGAGCGTGATCGTGGCGAGGGCGCTGCCGGACGTGCGCGACGGCCTCAAGCCCGTGCACCGCCGGGTGCTGTTCGGGATGAACGAGGCCGGAATGCAGCCGAACCGGCCGTACAAGAAGTGCGCGCGCATCGTCGGCGACGTGATGGGCTCGTACCACCCCCACGGCGACACGGCGATCTACGACACGCTCGTGCGCCTCGCGCAGCCGTTCTCCCTGCGCTACCCGCTCGTGGACGGCCAGGGCAACTTCGGGAACATCGACGACTACCCGGCGGCAGCCATGCGGTACACGGAGTGCCGGCTCACGCGCCTCGCGACCGAGATGCTGCGGGACATCGAAGCCGACACCGTCGACTTCGTCCCCAACTACGACGAGTCGCGGAAGGAGCCGTCCGTCCTGCCGGCGCGCTTCCCGAACCTCCTGGTGAACGGCTCCTCGGGCATCGCCGTCGGGATGGCGACCAACATCCCGCCGCACAATCTCACCGAGGTCATCGACGGGGTCATCGCGATGATCGACGACCCGGACATCGACGTCGAGGGGCTGAGTCGCCACATCAAGGGCCCCGACTTCCCGACGAGCGCGATCATCGTCGGCCGGAGCGGGATCAAGGACGCGTACCGATCGGGCCGCGGCCGCGTCGTCATGCGCGCGCGCGCCCACGTCGAGGAGCTGCGCGGAGGCCGCACGGCGGTCGTCGTCAACGAGCTCCCGTACGGCGTCAAGAAGGGCGGCGACACCGGTGTCATCAAGAAGATCGCCGACCTGGTCAACGACAAGGTCCTCACCGAGGTCGCCGACATCCGCGACCTCTCGGACAAGAGCGGGATGCGCATCGAGGTGCACCTCAAGCGCGACTGCGTCCCGCAGGTCGTCCTCAACAAGCTCTACAAGCACACGCCTCTCCAGACGACGTTCGGCTACAACGCCGTCGCCCTGGTCGAGGGCGTGCCGCGGACGCTCTCGCTGCTCGAGATGGTGCGCCATTACCTCGACTTCCAGCGCGAGGTCGTAACCCGGCGCTCAAAGTATGAGCTGCGCAAGGCCGAGGAGCGCGCCCACGTCCTCGAGGGCTACCTCATCGCGCTCGAGAACCTCGATGCGGTCATTGCGCTCATCCGTGCCTCCGCCGACCCCGACGAGGCGCGCCAGGGCCTGCAGGAGACGTTCGGCCTCTCGGAGATCCAGGCGCAGGCGATCCTCGACCTCCGCCTCCAGCGCCTCACTGGCCTGGAGCGGAAGCGCATCGAGGACGAATACGCCGACCTGCAGGAGCGCATCGCGGAGCTGCGCTCGATCCTCTCGGACGAGGCCAAGATCGACGGCCTCATTCGTGACGAGCTGCTGGAGATCAAGCAGATCTACGGGCGGCAGGACGAGCGGCGGACGGAGATCGTGGCGGCGGAGGAGGAGCTCGAGCTCGAGGACCTCATCGCCGAGGAGGACATGGTCGTCGCGGTCACGCGCTCGGGCTACATCAAGCGCCTGCCCGTGGACACCTACCGCGAGCAGCGCCGCGGCGGGATCGGGGTCATGGGCATGGACCTGAAGGAGGACGACTACATCCAGCACCTCGTCGTCGCCTCCACGCACGACTACCTGCTCTTCTTCACCTCGGTCGGGAAGATCTACCGCCTGAAGGTGCACGAGCTCCCGCTCGGCAGCCGCCAGTCGAAGGGACGAGCGATCGTCAACCTGCTCCCGCTCGCACAGAGCGAGTCCGTGCGGACGCTCATTGCCACGCGTGAGTTCAAGGAGGCCGAGTACCTCGTCCTCGCGACGAAGAAGGGCACCGTCAAGAAGACGCGCTTCGCCGAGTACAACACCCCGCTCAAGGCCGACGGCATCATCGCGATCAAGCTCCGCGACGACGACGAGCTCGTTGCCGTGCTCCACTCGTCGGGCGAGGACGACATCCTCATGGTCTCCCGCAAGGGCCAGGCCATCCGCTTCCACGAGAAGGAGGCGCGGCCGATGGGTCGGGCGACGGAGGGCGTGCGAGGCATGAAGCTGCGTTCGGGCGACGAGGTCATCGCCGCGACCATCGCCCGCAACGAAGCCGATCTGCTCGTCGTCACCGAGAACGGGTTCGGCAAGCGCACGCGGATCGACCAGTACCCGACGAAGGGCCGTGGCGGCCTCGGGGTCAAGACGGTTCAGCTGACGGAGGCCCGTGGCCAGCTCGCCGGATCGCTCGTCGTTCTCGAGGGCGACCAGGTCATGCTGATCTCCACCGGCGGGACGGTCATCCGAGTGCCGAGCGGCGGCATCAAGCGCAGCGGCCGCTCCACGCAGGGCGTGATCGTCATGCGCCTGCGCGAGGGCGAGCAGGTCTCGACGCTGACCGGCGTCGTCGAGCAGGAGAACGGCGACGTCACGGAGATCGGCGCAGGCGAAGAGCCGGTCGCGGTGGGTGCCGCGGTCGAAGAGCCGGCCGAGGAAGAGCCGGCGGACAGCGGCGACGAGACCGAGCCGGCCGCGTAGGCGGGCATGCCTCCAGCGCGTCGCCCGGAGGAGCTGCTGGAGCCGGTCGACGTCGTTCGCCGGCTGCGTAAGCTGGACCTCTCACTCGGGCAGGTCTGCAAGGTCACGGGCGTGACGAAGATGCAGCTCGACTACTGGACGACGAAGGCGCGGATCCCCACGAAGGGCAAGAAACAGCGGCTCTACGACCTCGACGCGGTCGAGACCGTGATGCTCATCAAGCAGGGCAAGGACAAGGGGCTGTCGCTCCAGGCGGCGATCGAGGCCGCGCAGCGCTTCAAGGCCGGCCGCTCGACGCGGATCCCGCGCCGAAACTGAAGCCCTCCTAGGACTCGCGCAGGACGCCGGCGGCGGACTCGGGGGCCATGGTGTTCACGAAGTAGCCGGCGCCGAGCTCGACGCCTGCGAGGACGCCGAGGCGTGGGAGGATTTCCAGATGCCAGTGCCCGCCGGCGTGGAGCCAGATGTTCAGCGAGACCGGGCCCTCGTTCACCCGTAGCCGCCGGACTCCCTCGGCGACCAGCGTAAGCGCCGAGGCGAGCTGACGGCTCGTGAACGGGTCATCCTCGCAGTCGAGGGGCGCGGCCAGCATCTCGTACGGCTGCCGACCGGCGAAGGGGCAGAGCAGGATGATCCCGTCGCGCTCCTCGACGACCCGCATCCTCTGCGAGCGCTCCTCCTCGAGGACGTCGCAGAGCACGCAGCTGCCGGCGGCTTTCAGGAGCTCGTGCTCCTGCGCGACCAGCGGGGGCACCTCCTCGAGCCAGACGAGCTGCGAATGGGTGTGGGGCAGGCTCGCGCCGGCGCCGGCGCCCTCGTTGACGAGTGCGTGCACGTACAGGAAGCCGCTCTCGCGCGCCGCTTCAGCGCGCGCCTGCCAAGCCTCGGCGACGAGCTCGAGCTCTCGTACGCCCAGGTCGGCGATCGTGCGGACGTGGCGGGGCGAGTGGACGACGACCTCCTGTCGCCCGACGGCGGCCCGGCGAGCGAGCAGCGTGTCCGAACGGTCCCCGTCCCGAGGCCAGGGGCCGAAGGCCGGAAACTTGTTGGGAACGACGCGTACGCGCCAGCCGGGCGTGTCGGGCGGTCGTCCCGGAGGTCCGATGGCGAACGTCTCGGGCGGTGTGGCCGTCTCGCGTCCCTCGTCGAACGGGCAGCCGGCGGGATCGTCCGCAGCGTCCTGGACCGCGGCGCGGGGAGCGCCCGGGCGCCGCGCCCGGGAAGGCGCGACCACGACCCACCGGCCGGAGACCGGGTCGCGCCGCAGCTCGGGTGGCGCGTGGCCCTCGGTCAGCCCGCGCCCATGCCCTTGCCGATGAACGGGCCGAGGAGCTCGAGCGGGAGTGGGAGGATCACTGTCGTCGAGCGCTCGGAGCTGATCTCGAGCATCGTCTGCAGGAAACGGAGCTGCAGTGCGATCGGGTTCTCGGACATGACGTTGGCCGCATCCTTCAGCCGCTCGGAGGCCTGGAACTCGCCTTCGGCCGCGATTACCTTGGCGCGCCGCTCGCGCTCGGCCTCGGCCTGCCGGGCCATCGCCCGTTGCATCCCGCTCGGGATCTCGACGTCCTTGACCTCGACGATGGAGACCTTGATGCCCCAGGGGGAGGTCGCCTCATCGATGATCTCCTGGAGGATCGCGTTGATCTTGTCGCGCTCGGAGAGGAGCTCGTCGAGCACGTGCTGACCGAGCACGCTCCGCAGCGTCGTCTGCGCAATCTGCGACGTGGCGACCATGTAGTTCTCGACCTGCACGATCGCCCGCTCGGGATCGATGATCCGGAAGTACGCGACCGCGTTCACCCGCACGGGGACGTTGTCCTTGGTGATGACCTCCTGCGGCGGGATGTTCAGAGTCACCGTTCGCAGGTCGACCCGCACCATCTTGTCGATGATGGGGATGAGGAAGAAGAGGCCCGGCCCGCGCGGCGGCGAGCTGAGGCGGCCCAGCCGGAAGATCACGCCCCGCTCGTACTCCCTCGTGATCCGGACCGACGCCGAGATCAGAAAGATCAGCAGTAACGCGACTACGGCGGCGGCGATCAAAGCGGCGGTCATCGAGCTCCTTTCGGGCGGGCCCCGGGCATCCTACGGCACGCCCGAGGCTAGGCGGGAACGGCCGCGGGCTCCTCGGCGCGCGAGACCTCGAGGACGAAGTCCTCGCCGATCGAGTCGACCCGGACGCGCTCGCCGGCTTCCAGCGGGCCGTCCTCGGTGTGGGCGCGCCAGAGCTCGCCGTGGACGAAGACTGCACCGTCCGGATCGACGCGCTTTCGGACGATGCCGATCTCGTCGAGCAGCTCCTCGCGGCCGGTCTTCGTCGGGGCCCTGCGAGCCTGGACGACCTTCGCCACGGCCACCCCGGTGATCAGGGCCATCGTGCCCGCCACGGCCAGGGCCACCCAGATGGAGACCTGGTACTCGTCGCCGGCTGGATCGAAGAGCAGGAGGGACCCGACGACGAAGCTCACGGCTCCCGCGAGCGCGAGCGCGCCATGGCTCACGACGAACGCCTCCGCGACGAAGAACGCGAGCGCGAGAATCATGAGCAGGAGGCCGGCCCAGCTGACCGGGAGCACCTGGAGGCCGAAGAGGCCGATGATGAGCGAGATGGCACCGACCGTCCCCGGAAAGATCAGGCCCGGGTTGAGGATCTCGATCGTGATCCCGAGCACCCCGAGCGACATCAGGAGGACGATGATGTTCGGGTCGATGAGCGTGTCGAGGATCCGCTTCCAGAGCGACATCTCGACGCGCTCCACGTCCGCGCCGGCGGTGTTCATGACGAGGCCCTTCGGCTGCGTCTCCATGCCGTCGATCTCGTCGAGCAGCGCGGTGAGGTCGGGCGCTACGACGTCCACGACGTTCTCTTCGAGCGCCTCCTGCGCGCCGAGGTTGGAGGCCTCCCGCACCGCGTCCTCCGCCCAGTCGCCGTTTCTCCCGTGGGTCTCGGCGAGCTCGCGCGCGTACGCGGCGGCGTCGTTGATCACCTTGCGGCGGAGATCCGAGGGAATCTCTCCGCCGCCGACGGCGACCGGCGTGGACGAGCCGATGTTCGTGTTCGGCGCCATCGCGGCGACGTCGGCGGCAAGCGTGATGAATGCGCCGGCGGAGGCCGCGCGGGAGCCCTGCGGCGCCACGTAGACGACGACCGGGACCTCGGCCTCGAGCTCCTTCTTGATGATGTCGCGCATGGCGGTGTCGAGCCCGCCGGGCGTGTCCAGCTCGAGGACGACGGCATCGTAGCCCTCGTCCTCCGCGCGCTCGATACCGTCGATGACGTAGTCGGCCGTGACCGGGTTGATGTCGTTCGCGAGCTCGATGACGAGCACGCGTGGCGCGGTGTCCTGAGCAGTCGCTCCGCCCGCGAGTAGAAGCACCGCGGCGAGCGCGCAGATAGTGCAAAAAAGTCCCCGCAAGCGCGGCACTTTGGTGTAAAGATTCTATCAGGGACCTGCCGATGCCCTTGAGGACGCAGGACTCCTCTGCTTCGGTAGCGAAGGGAGCCGATCGCCCTGGCATCACCCTCATGAGCCTTCGTCATACGCTCGCGTTCGTTCTCGCCACGGCCGCGCTCGCTCCGGGCACGGCAGGCGCCGCCGACGTCCAGGTCGTCGCCCGCGACGTTCCACTGGCCGCCGTCCGAGAGTCGGTTGCGCGGGCCGCGCCGATCGAGTTCACGATGGTCGGTACCCACTGGCAGGGCGGCGGCGAGGTCTGGTTCAGGACGGCGAGCGAGTCCGGCACCTGGAGCGCCTGGCGCCTCGCCCGCCCCGAGGAGGACGACCTCCCCGACGCCACGAGCGACGAGGGGAAGGCCTCGCAGGGCTGGAACGTGGGCAACCCATGGTGGACGGGCGGCTCGACGGCGATCCAATACCGCGTCTCGGGCCCCGTCACGCGCCTGCGGACGTTCTACGTCTCGAGCGAGCCGACATCGGCCGACGCGACGCTGTCCGCGCCGGCCACACAGGCGACGCTGCGGCCCGACCAGCCGCCGATCACCCGGCGTCCCGGGTGGGGCGCCGACGAGTCCATCGTGCGGGCGCAGCCGTCGTTCGCGGACAGCCTCGAGCTCTCGGTCGTGCACCACACGGCGGGGACGAACGCGTATTCCGCGGCACAGTCGGCGGCCATCGTACGCGGCATCCAGCGGTACCACGTGCTCTCGAACGGCTGGAACGATATCGGTTACAACTACCTCGTCGACAAGTACGGCCGGATCTTCGAGGGCCGCGGCGGGGGCCTGATCCAGAACGTCATCGGCGCCCACGCCCAGGGGTTCAACACGGGCAGCGTCGGGGTCGCGGTGCTCGGGACCTACGGGTCGAGCCGCATCTCCACCGCAGCGCGGACCGCACTGCAGCGCCTGCTCGCCTGGCGACTCGACGCCGGCCACGTCGACCCGGTATCGCTTCTCAACTTCACCTCGTACGGCAACGATCGCTTCCCCGCGGGCCGAGTGGTGCGCCTGCGGGCGGTCTCGGGACACCGGGACACCGGCTACACGAGCTGCCCGGGCACGGCGCTCTACGGGCAGCTCGGCGCGATCGCCTCGAACGTCTCGCGCATCGGCCTCCCGAAGCTCTACGACCCCGAGGTGGCAGGCGCCGTCGGCGGCCCCGTTCGCTTCACCGCGCGCCTCTCCTCGGCGAGGGCCTGGCTCGTGCAGGTCAAGGACGCCGGCGGCGCGGTCTTCGCCCAGGGCACGGGCAGCGGCGCCTCCGTCGACTGGACCTGGGACGCAAGCGCCGCTCCATTCGCCTCCTACACGTGGGAGATCAGTGCCGGGCCGGCCACGCGCCCGGCGTCCGGGAAGGTTCCCGGCCCGCCGCCCCTCGCGATCGCCGGGTTGGCCGCGTCGCCGCGCATCCTGACGCCGAACGGCGACTGGAGCGCCGAGCGCTCGAGCATCTCGTTCAGGCTCTCCCGGCGCGCCGTCGTGGGCGTCCGGGTCGTGAACGCGTCGTCCGGCGCGCTGGCGCGGACGCTGCTCACGAGCGCCGAGCGGCCTGCCGGGCTCCGCACCGTCGTCTGGGATGGGACGACCGGCTCCGGGACGCCGGTCGCCGACGGGACGTACCGCATCGTGGTCTCGGCGGAGTCCGGCGCCGAGCAGGTCAGCCGCTCCGTCAACATCGTCGTCGACCGGACGCTCGGTGGCTTCTCAGTCGACCCGGTTGCGATCTCGCCCAACGGCGACGGCCAGAACGAGATCCTCCGCATGGGATTCGAGCTCACCCGGGCAGCCGGCGTGCGCGTCGAGATCCGCCGAGCCGGAAAGGTGATCAGGACGGTGCTGACGGGCTCCCTGGCCTCCGGCGCCTACGCAGCCTCGTGGGACGGGCGTGTACAGGGCGGCGCCCGTGCGGCGGACGGGCCCGTGACGGCTGTCGTCCTCGCCACCACGTCTCTCGGCACACGCTCGCTGGCGCTGGTCGCCCGCGTCGATGTCACGCGCCCCGTGCTGCGGTTCATCTCGATGCGGAACGTGAACGGCGTGAACCGGCTGAACTTCAGCTCGAGCGAGGCCGTGCACCTGAAGATCTGGTACGGCACGAACCGCTGGAACGACGGGGACATGGTCGAGGTCGACAAGCCGGCCGGCGTGAAGGCGCACTGGCGGCGGATCCGGGCTCTCGTCGTGCGCATCCTGGCGACCGACGCCGCCGGGAACCGCAGCAGGCTTGTCTTCGGCCGCGCCGGTTAGCGCTTTTCCTCCTAGCGCTCGAAGAGCACTTCGCCGCTCTCGACGATCCGGCGCTCGTGGCCGATCTCTACCTCGAGCCTGCCGCTGCGGTCGATCGCGACCCCCACGCCGCTTTCGCCGTCGACCAGCAAGCGCCGGCCGCGCAGGAAGTCACGCGCGCCGAGGCCGTCGTAGATCGCATCGAGACCGCCGTCACGCCAGCGGTCGTAGGCCCGCTCGAGGCGCAGGAGCAGGTCCGCGAGGATCGGCGCCCGCTCTCGCCGCATGCCGTCGATCGTGAGCAGCGAGCCGGCCGCCACCGTCGCGTTCGGCGGGAGCTCGTCGCGGCTCTGGTTCACGTTCAGCCCCATGCCGAGGACGACGCGGCCCTCGGAAGCCTCGGCGAGCACGCCTGCGACCTTTCGCCGGTTGATGAGAACGTCGTTCGGCCACTTGATCTGGGCGGCGAGGGCCGTTGCCGCCTCGACGGTCTCCGCCACGGCAACCCCGCTCACGAGGGAGAGCTCCGGGACGCTTCGGTCGGGCGGGGGCTCGAGCACAACCGAGCAGAGCACGGCCGTCCCCGGCGGCGCGATCCAGCTTCGGCCCAGCCGCCCCCGCCCTCCGGTCTGGACGTCGCAAACGGCCGCGGCGCCTTCGGCGTGGTCGGAGCCGAGGAGCCGCTGCGTCGACTCGCAGGAGGCCTCGTAGAGGTAGGGGCGGCCGAAACGGCCGGAGAGCAAGGGCTCGACGGTCTCCGGTGTCAGCGCGTCGGCCATCCGCGGAACTACACTAACCGGGCCGTGCAACCAGCCGCCACGCCTGCGCGTCAGATCGATCGTGAGCCGTCGTACGGACGGTTTCACGCATACCGGAAGCTCAGCGACGTGGACCTCGTCAGCAAGGCAAAGAACGGCGACGGATGGGCGCTCGACGCCCTCGTCGAGCGGCATGCCCCGCGCGTGAACCGGCTCGCCGCGCAGATCATGGGCGACCTCGAGGAGGCGCGGGATGCCGCGCAGGAGTCGCTCGTGAAGCTCTGCACCCGGCTCCGCCAGTTCCGCGGCGAGGCGCAGTTCGCCACCTGGCTTCACCGCCTGGTCGTGAACACCTGCCGCGATCGCCTTGCGCGCCAGCGCATCCGTCAGACCGAGCCGCTCTCGCTCGACGACGAGCCCGCCGGCGAGGAGAGCGACCCGTCGCGGGCTGCGCTCCTCGCCGAGAAGCGCCGGGAGCTGACCGCAGCGCTGGCCCGCCTCTCCCCGAATCAGCGCCTCGCCGTCGTACTCCGCGACGTCTCCGGCCTGACCTACGAGGAGATCTCGCGCGTCGCGCGCATGCCGGTCGGGACCGCGAAGTGCTACGTGCACCGGGCCCGCGCCCGCCTGCGCGTACGGCTGGAAGAGACGGCAAACGGGTGAACAGGACTCGGTGAGCTACACACCACCGCTCGGGCGGCGGGAGATCGAAGAGATCCTCCCGCACCGCGACCCCTTTCTGCTGCTCGATGAAGTGATCGAGCTCGAGCCCGGCGTGCGCGTCGTGGCGCGCAAGCTCGTGCGCGAGGACGAGTGGTACCTCGCCGGGCACTTCCCGGGCCGCCCGATCATGCCCGGTGTCCTCATGGTCGAGGCCATGGCCCAGACGGGCGCGGTCGCCGTTCTCTCCGACGAGGAGAACCGCGGCAAGCTCGCCCTCTTCGCGGGCATCGACGACGTGCGCTTCAAGCGCATCGTCGTTCCCGGGGACGAGTTGGAGCTGACGTGCGAGCTGGAGCGCGTCCGCGGCCCCGTCGGCCGCGGGAAGGCGACGGCCACGGTGGGCGGAAAGCTCGCCGTGCGCGGGACACTGACCTTTGCGGTCACCGAGGGCGACGAGTGATCGGCAACGTTTCCGGCAACGGCATCACTGTCGGCATCACCGGCGTCGGCTCCTATGTCCCGGACAAGGTGCTGACGAACGCCGACCTCGAGGCCATGGTGGACACGTCCGACGAGTGGATCACGTCGCGGACGGGGATCAAGGAGCGTCGCATAGCCGCGCCGACCCAGGCCGCGAGCGACCTGGCCCTTCCCGCCGCGCGGGAGGCACTCGAGGCCGCAGGCGTCGACCCGCAGGATCTCGACCTCGTCATCGTTGCCACGGCCACGCCCGACATGCTCTTCCCGGCGACGGCGGCCCTGGTTGCGGACGAGCTCGGGGCCAAGAAGGCTGCGGCCTACGACCTTCTCGCCGGCTGCACGGGCTTCGTCTACGCGCTCTCCCAGGCGTACGGCATGGTCGCGACGGGCCTCTCGAAGCGGGCGCTGATCGTGGGCACGGAGGTTCTCTCCAAGATCACGAACTGGCAGGACCGCTCGACCTGCATCCTCTTTGGCGACGGCTCCGGAGCGGCGGTGCTCGAGCCCGTCGGGTCGGGAGGGATCGTCGGGTTCGAGCTGGGCGCCGACGGCGCCGGCGGCCCCGACCTCTGCGTTCCCGCGGGCGGCTCCCGCCGGCCGGTTTCGCCGGAGGTGCTCGAGGAAGAGGCCCAGTTCATCAAGATGAACGGGGCCGAGGTTTTCCGCTTCGCGACCCGGATCATGGTCACCTCGGCGGAAGAGCTGCTGGCCGCGTGCGGGGCGACGGTCGACGACATCGACCTCTACGTGCCCCACCAGGCGAACAAGCGGATCGTCGACCACGCGGTCAAGAACCTCGGGCTCGACCCGCAGAAGGTGCTGATGAACATCGACCGGTACGGCAACACCTCCTCTGCCTCCATTCCCATCTGCCTCACCGAGGCTCGGGACAAGGGGCTGCTCGAAGAGGGGACGCGCGTGCTCGTGAGCGCGGTCGGCGCGGGCCTCACGTGGGGCTCGGTCTACATGATCTGGACGTCGAGGAACTGAGTAGGAGAGGACAAATGAAGATCGCATTCTGCTTCCCGGGCCAGGGCTCGCAGATGGTGGGGATGGGCAGCGCAATCGCCGGCGAGTTCCCGGCGGCGCGCGCGGTGTACGACGAGGCCTCCGAGGCCGTCGGCTTCGACGTGGCCAAGCTCTGCTTCGAGGGGTCGATCGAGGACCTCACCCGAACGGAGCTCCAGCAGCCGGCGCTGGTGGCGACCTCGATCGCCTGCCTCCGCGCGGTGGAGACGCTCGGCATCCGCCCGCACTACGTCATCGGTCACTCGGTCGGCGAGTATTCGGCACTCGCCGCGGCCAGCTCGATCCAGCCAGGGGACGCGGTCGCCCTTGTCCGGGAGCGCGGCGAGGCGATGGCCGAAGCGGCCCGGGACACGCCCGGCGCCATGGCTGCAGTCCTCGGGCTCGAAGACTCGGTCGTCGAGGAGCTGTGCGGCGAGATCGAGGGGGTCTGGCCGGCGAACTACAACTGCCCCGGCCAGGTCGTCGTCTCGGGCGAGAACGAGGCCGTCGACAAGCTCATCGCCGCGGCCGCGGCCAGAGGCGCCCGCAAGACGATCAAGCTCCGGGTGAGCGGCGGCTTTCACAGCCCGCTCGTCGCGAGGGCGGCCGAGCGGCTGAAGCCCGCTCTCGCCAAGGTCTCGTGGCTCGACCCGGCCACGCCGTACATGTCCACGGTGTCGGCGCGGGTGGAAGACGCACAGCGGATCGCCGGCCTGCTCGCCGAGCAGCTGACGGCGCCCGTGCGCTTCACCCAGGCCGTCCGCGGGTTGGTGAAGAACGGCGTCGAGACGTTCGTCGAGATCGGGCCCGGCCAGGTGCTCGGCGGGCTTCTGCGACGCTGCGACCGCTCGCTCCGGACGATCTCCGTCGGCGACCCCGAGTCGCTGCGCAAGCTCGAGGAGACCGTGTCGGCCGCATGAGCGTCGCTCGCCTACGGCTCGCTCCCGTGGGGGAAACCGTGTTTCCCCCACGAGCCCCCTTCTTTGATGCAGTGAGGGAACCTCCCGGTTCCCTCACACACCCTCCACCCGCTCATAGACCAATGTTTGGCCTATGAGCGGCTACGCGTCGCTCGAGGGCAAGGTCGCGCTCGTCACCGGGGGGTCGCGCGGCATCGGCGCGGCGATCTCGCGCGAGCTCGGCAGCGCGGGCGCCCGCGTGGCCGTCAACTACCGTTCGGGCAAGGAACCGGCCGAGGAGATCGCTTCCGAGATCGGGGGCATCGCCCTGGCGGCGAACGTCGGCGACCCGGCCGAGGCCAAGGAGCTGATCGAGCGCGTCGAGTCCGAGCTCGGTGACATCGACGTCCTCGTCAACAACGCGGGCATCACCCGCGACACGCTCATCGCCCGCATGAGCGACCAGGAGTGGGAGGAGGTCATCGAGACCAACCTTCGCGGCACGTTCAACACCTGCCGCGCCGTGGCGAGGAAGATGCTGAAGCGCCGTTCCGGAGCGATCGTCAACCTGACAAGCGTCGTCGGCATCCACGGCAATCCGGGCCAGGCGAACTACGCCGCTTCGAAGGCGGGCATCATCGGCCTCACGAAGGCGCTGGCGCGCGAGCTCGGCTCCCGAGGAGTGCGCGCGAACGCCGTGGCGCCCGGCTACATCTCCACCGAGCTGACCGACGTGCTCTCGGAGGAGATCCGCGGGGCGATCCTGGCGAACACGCCGATGGGCCGGCTCGGGAGCCCGGAGGATGTGGCCGCTGCGGTACGCTTTCTCTGCTCGGACGAGGCCGCGTTCATCACGGGCGATGTGCTGCTCGTCGACGGCGGACTGGGGATGTAGCGATGGCTTCGGAGAACGGACGCAGAGTCGTCATCACAGGCATGGGGGCCGTGACGCCTCTTGGCAACGATGCCGAGACGTTCTGGGAGAACCTGACCGCCGGCAAGGGCGGTGCCGCCCCGATCACCGCGTTCGACCCGTCCGAGTACGCGGTGCACTTCGCGTGTGAGCTGAAGGACTTCCAGCCGACGAAGTGGATCGAACACCGCAAGGCGCGGCGGATGGATCGCTTCGCGCAGATGATCATCGCCGCGGCCCGGATGGCCGAGGAGGATTCGGGCATCGACATCGAGGGCGAGACCGAGCGCACGGGTGTCTCGGTCGCGACCGGGATCGGCGGCCTCCAGAGCTTCCAGAACTGTTACGACCAGCTGCTCGAGCGCGGGCCCGACCGCATCAACCCGCTCGCGATCACCGCGATCATCCCGAACATGGGCGCCGCCTGGGTCTCGATGGAGCTCGGGGCGCGCGGCCCGCTCGCGTCCGAGTGCACGGCGTGCGCCGCCTCCAACATGGCCATCGGGGATGCGATGGACGCGATCCGACTCAACCGCGCCGACGTGATGCTCGCCGGCGGCACCGAGGCTGGGATCACGAAGGTCGGCATCGGTGGGTTCTCGGCCATGCGCGCGCTCTCGCGCCGCAACGACGATCCGGCGGCTGCCAGCCGCCCGTTCGACGCCGAGCGCGACGGGTTCGTGATGGGCGAGGCGGGCGCGATCGTCGTCCTCGAGGAGCTCGAGCACGCGAAGAAGCGCGACGCGAAGATCTACGCCGAGCTCGTCGGCTACGGCCTCTCCTCGGATGCGCAGCACATCACGGAGCCCGACCCGACAGGCAGGCACCCGGCGCGGGCGATGCAGATGGCGATGGACGACGCAGGCATCACCTCCGACCAGATCGACTACATCAACGCGCACGGGACATCGACGCCGCTCGGCGACTCGGCCGAGACGCGCGTGATCAAGGTGGCCCTCGGCGAGGAGAAGGCGCGCAAGACGCCGATTTCCTCCACGAAGGGCGCGACCGGGCACTGCCTGGGGGCCTCCGGCGCGATCGAGGCGATCATCACCACGCTGGCCGTCCAGCGCGACGTCGTCCCGCCGACGATCAACCAGGAGGTCGCCGACCCGGAGTGCGATCTCGACTACATCCCGAATGAGTCCCGGGAGTGGAAGACCGACTTCGCGCTTTCGAACAACTTCGGGTTCGGCGGGCACAACGCCTGCCTCGTTGTCACGAAGTTCGACGGCTAGGACACGAGTGTCTGAACGCTGGGCCACGTTCGACTGCTACGGCACGCTCGTCGACTGGGAGGGCGGGATCGGCGGTGAGCTCGCCCGCATCTGGCCCGGTGAGGACGCCGACAGGCTCCGCGAGCGCTACCACGAGATCGAGCCGCGCGTGCAGCTCGAGGGCTCGCTCCCGTATCGCGAGGTGCTGCGCCAGGCGCTCGTCCTGCTCGCCGAGAGCGAAGGGCTCGAGCTTCCGGAGGGCGAGGAATCGGCGCTCGGCGACTCGCTCCCGCGCTGGCCGGTCTTTCCCGAGGTGCCGGGCGCGTTGGCCGAGCTCCGCGAGCGCGGCTGGTGGCTCGTGCCGCTCTCGAACACCGACCCGGACCTCCTCGACGCCTCGATGCAGGCGATCGGCGTGCCGTTCGACGGGACGGTCGTCGCCGGCGAGATCGGCTCGTACAAGCCGGCGCATGGTCACTGGAAGACGTTCTACGAGCGCTTCGGCGCGGATCCTGAGCACCACGTCCACGTGGCGGCGAGCCTCTTCCACGACATCGCGCCCGCCGACGAGCTCGGCATCACCGCGGTCTGGATCAACCGGCTGGACGAGACCAGCGATCTGCCCCGGGCGGCGGAGCTCCCCGACCTCGAGCGACTGCCCGAGACGCTCGAGTCGCTGCTGCCGGACGCGGACGGCTCGGGTGTAGCCTGAGCCCGATGTCGCGCCTCCGCGCACGCTGCCCGGACTGCAGGACGCTCACGGCCGTCGCCCTCGAGGCCGGCGAGTATGAGTGCCACTCCTGCGGCCGGCGGTTCGCCGCCGGGCTCGTGCGCGTCCCGCGTGCCTGGGGCGCGGATGGAGAGTCGATGGCCGAGGCTGCGTTTCTCCCGCTCCCGTACCCCGAGGCGGCCGTCGTCGACGAGGACTCCCTCACGGAGCAGAACCTGGCGCTCGCCGCAGGCCTTCCCGATCTCCCGCTCGTGCTCGGGGGCTGCTGCTGCTCGCACGTCGGCGCCGTCGAAGGGCTGGCGACGAGGCACGCGCGGCTCGCAGTCGTCTGGTTCGACGCGCACGGCGACCTGAACACGCCGGAGACCTCGCCGAGCGGGAACACCTGGGGGATGCCGCTGCGGATGCTCATCGACTCCGGCACGGTCGCTCCGGCCGACGTCGCGCTCGTGGGCGCGCGGAACCTCGACCAGCCGGAGGTCGAGTTCATCGCCGCCTGCGGCCTGCGCACGGACGAAGCCGGTGTCGACGGCGCGCTCGAGGGCGCGGACGCCGTCTACGTCGCCTTCGACGTCGACGTGCTCGACCCCGATGACGACGTCGTCCCGTTCATGCCCGAGCCGGGCGGGCTCACGCTCGTGGAGGCGGCCGCCATGCTCCGCCGCATCGTCGCCGAGCGCCCCCTGGCGGGTGCGGGCCTCACCGGCGTCGCGAACGCTCCGGCGAACACCGAGCCGCTCGTCCGCGTGACCCAGGCGCTCGGCCTCTAGCCCGTAAGATAGGCCGGTCATGGAGAGCCGCATCGACGTGACCGTCGAGAACCGTGGGGCGGAGCGGGACCGGGACGGAAAGCGGCACCCCAACACCTGTCCGCGCTGCCACTCGCACTACCGGGAGGACGAGCTCGAGGCCACCCTCAGGGTGTGCCCGCAGTGCAGTCACCACTTTCCGGTGCGCGCGCGGGATCGGGTTGCCCAGCTCGCCGACCGAGGCACCTTCGCCGAGGAGGACGCCGACCTGCGTTCGCACGACCCACTCAATTTCTTCGACCTTCGCGCGTACAAGGACCGTCTCGCCGAGGCCGAGGTGGCGACGGGCCTGGGCGACGCCATCATCGCCGGCGCGGCCGCGATCGAGCGGAGACCCTGCGAGCTCGCGGTTATGGACTTCGCGTTCATGGGCGGCTCGATGGGGAGCACCGTCGGGGAGAAGTTCGCGCGCGCCTGCGAGCGCGCCGCGTCGCGGAAGGTTCCGCTCGTCTGCGTGACCGCGTCGGGCGGCGCCCGCATGCAGGAGGGGATCCTCTCCCTCATGCAGCTCCCCAAAACCGTCTGCGCCGTCGACGAGCTCAACGAGGCTCGGAGTGCGTTCGTCTGTGTCATGACCCACCCAACGACGGCCGGCGTCCTGGCGAGCTTCGCCAGTCTGGGCGACGTGATCGTCTCCGAGCCGGGAGCGCTCCTCGCGTTCACCGGCCCGCGGGTTGTCCAGCAGACCACGCGCGAGAAGCTTCCGGACGATTTCGGCCTCGCCGAGTCGAACGCGCGCTTCGGCCACGTCGACGCCATCATCCCGAGAGCGGAGCTGCGCCCGTTCGTGGGCCGCTTGCTTGCGATGTTCTCGCGGGAATCGTGAGCGAGAGCCCGTCGTCCCAGGCGGAAGAGCTGAGGCTCAGGGAGCGCCTGGCGAAGCTCCGCGACCTGCCGCTCTTGCGCGGGGTCGGGGTCTCCGGCGAGATGGCGAGGCTCAAGCGCCAGCTCGACCGTATCGCCGCCGAGCCGAGCGAGGACGAGGTCTGGCGCTCGGTCGAGCTCGCGCGCCACCAGGACCGGCCCTACACGCTCGACTACATCGAGCGCATGTGCGACGACTTCGTCGAGCTGCACGGCGACCGCGCCTTCGCGGACGACCCGGCGATCGTCGCCGGGCTCGCCCGCTTCGATGGGCGAACGGTCGTCCTGGTCGGCCATCAGAAGGGCCGGGACATCCGCGAGCGCACGCATCGCAACTTCGGCATGACCTACCCGGAGGGCTACCGCAAGGCCATGCGCGCGATGGAGCTGGCCGACCGGCACCGCTTTCCCGTGGTCACGCTGGTGGACACCCCGGGCGCCTATCCGGGCGTCACGGCCGAGCAGCACGGGCAGGGAGGGTGGATCGCCCGCTGCCAGCTGCTCATGGCGCGCCTCGGGGTCCCGACCGTCGCCTGCGTGATCGGCGAGGGCGGCTCGGGCGGCGCGGTCGCGATCGCGCTCACCGACCGCGTGCTCATGCAGCAGAACGCGATCTACTCGGTCATCTCGCCCGAGGGGTGCGCGGCCATCCTCTGGCGCGACGCCGGTGAGGCCAAGAAGGCCGCCGCCGCGTTCAAGCCGGATGCCGTCCACTGCCAGGAGCTGGGCGTCGTGGACGGCATCGTCCCCGAGCCACCCGGCGGCGCCCACACGGACCCCGACGAGGCCGCCCGGCTGCTCGCGGAGTCCCTGAAGGGCTCGCTGGCCGAGACCGAGGGGCTCGATTCCGACGAGCGGCGACGCCTGAGACGGCGCCGTTTCCGGATGATGGGCCTCTACCTCGAGTAGAGGGTCGGATCTCCGCAATCCACAGCGTCCACAGGGTTATCCCCGTGTCCCTGTGATGCCTTGTCCAAAGGCAAGGGGCCGGTACCAAAGACCGGCCCCCCTTAGCCAACCCCCCGGTCGGCGATCGAAGAGGATGCCTCTTGATACCCCGCCGCGGACGGCCCAAACCTTCCGCGTGAAAATTCGCTCCACAGGCATGCTGTAGACCGTGGCGCGCCTACGCGAGTACGAGCGCAAGCGGTCGAAGGGAGCGACGCCGGAGCCGTTCGGCGACAGCGACGGTTCGTCGGGCAAGCCGATCTTCGTCGTCCAGCGCCACGACGCGCGCCGGCTTCATTACGACTTCCGCCTCGAGCGTGACGGCGCGCTCGCGAGCTGGGCCGTCCCCAAGGGCGTGCCGCTCGAGCCGGGGCAGCGCCACCTCGCCGTCCACGTCGAGGACCACCCGCTCGAGTACGCGACGTTCGCCGGGGAGATCCCTGCCGGGCAGTACGGAGCGGGCACCGTCGAGATCTGGGACACGGGCACCTACGAGCTTCTGGAGGAGAAGCGCGACGGTGGCTTGACGGTCCGGCTCGACGGTGAGCGTCTCAAGGGCGTCTGGACGCTCGTGCCGGCGAAGCTCGACGGGAACGAGAAGAACTGGCTCCTGCTCCGCAAGCAGGACGAGTCCGCGCCCGCGCCGCGCAGGCGTGGGACCGAGTACGTGCCGATGCTGGCGACTTTGGCGGAGGACGTGCCGAGCGGCGCCCCTTGGTCCCATGAAGTGAAGTGGGATGGCTACCGGGCGATCGCGCGGGTCGCGGGCGGCGACGCGACCCTCACGAGCCGGAGAGGGCTCGACATGACCGAGCGCTTCGAGGTCGTGGCCCGGGCCCTCGAGCGCGCGGTCCGCACGCCGGACGTCGTCCTCGACGGCGAGGTCTGCGCGCTCGACGACGAGGGGCGCGCGAGCTTCTCGGTCATGCAGCAGGGCAAGGGCCCACTCGTCCTCTACATCTTCGACGTGCTCGAGATCGACGGCGAGCCCGTCGTCGACCTCCGGCTGCGCGAGCGGCGCGAGCGCCTCGAGAAAGTCGTCGACTTCAAGGGGGCGATCAGGCTCTCGCAGGCCTTCGACGACGGCGAGGCGCTCTTCGAGGCCGCCAAGGAGCAGGGCCTGGAGGGGATCGTCTCCAAGAAGGTCGAGTCGAGATACCAGCCGGGAAAGCGAACCCGCGAGTGGCTGAAGGTGAAGACGACAGGCCGCCAGGAGTTTCTCGTCGCCGGGCACACGAAGGGGCAAGGCCGGCGGGCGGGGCGCTTCGGCTCACTGGTACTCGCCGTCCGCAAGGGCAAGGAGCTCGAGTACGTCGGCAACGTCGGCAGCGGGTTCACCGAGGACGAGATCGACCGGCTGCTGGCCAAGCTCCGACCGCTCGAGCGCGACACGCCGCCCTTCCGCGAGGTGCCCAAGATCCCGAGGGTGCGCAAGGGCGACATCGTGTGGGTCGAGCCCAGGCTGGTGGCCGAGGTGAAGTTCGCCGAGTGGACACACGACGGGCGCCTGCGCGCGCCCGTGTACGAAGGGCTCCGAGAGGACAAAGAGGCGGCCGACGTGCATCGCGAGGAACCGCTACCCGACGAGATCCGCAAGGGCAAGCGGACGCTGAGGCTCTCGAACCTCGACAAGGTCTTCTGGCCGGATGAGGGGATCACGAAGGGCGACCTGATCGCGTACTACCGACAGGTGGCGCCGGTGCTCGTCCCCCACCTCCGCGACCGGCCGTTCACGATGAAGCGTTATCCCGACGGCTGGCAGGGCAAGCACTTCTTCCAGAAGGACGCGCCCTCGCACATGCCGGAGTGGATCCCGACGTTCTCGTACCGGTCGACCTCACGCCAGACGCGCGAGAAGCGGACGCTCCGCTATCCGCTCGTGAACGATGAGCTCGCGCTCGTCTGGATGGCGAACATGGGTTGCATCGACATGAACACCTGGTACTCGCGGGCCGACAAGCCCGAACGGCCGGACTGGGTGCTCTTCGACCTCGACCCCTCGGACGACGTCGGCTTCCCAGAGGTCGTGCGGGTGGCCCTCCTCGTCAAGGACGTGCTCGACGCGCTCGGGCTCGTGGGCCTTCCCAAGACGAGCGGCTCGGACGGCTTCCACGTGCTCGTGCCGATCCAGCGGCGCCACACCTACGGGCAGACGCGCGAGTTCGCCGAGATCGTCGCCGGGACGCTCGCCCGCCTGCACCCCGGGCTCGTGACGACCGAGTGGGCGAAGGCGAAGCGCCGCGGCGTGCTCATCGACTCGAACCAGAACGGCGAGGGGAAGACGATCGCGTCGGTCTACTCGGTGCGCCCGAACGCCGGCGCTCCCGTGTCGACCCCGCTCCGCTGGGAGGAGGTCACCGAAGACCTCGACCCGACGTCCTTCACGATGGAGGTCGTCCTCGGCCGGGTCGAGCGCGACGGCGATCTGTTCGCGGACGTGCTCGAGCTGAAGCAGGCTCTCGGTCCGGCGCTTCGCGAGCTCACGTAGGGGCGACGAGGACGGGCTTCCTGAGGAAGCTCCAGGTGTGGCCGATCGTCTCGAAGCCGAGCCGCCCGTAGAGCTCCTTCGGCCCGTTTTGGTCGTTGGCGATCAGGAAGACGAAGGTATGGCCCGAGGCCAGTGCCTCCTCGACGGCCCGCAGGGCGACGGCGCTGGCCAGGCCCTTGCCGCGGTGATCCGGGGAGGTGGCGACGTCCTCGATCTGGGCGGATCTCCCGTCCGAGTAGAGGTCGGTGGCGCTCACGACCTTGCCGCCCTCGCGCACGGCGAAGTGGCGCGCGGAGCCGGCCTCGCTCCAGAGGACGTTCGCGTCGAGAAGCATGCTCACGGTCTCCTCGTCCTCCGCCCAGGGCTCGCTGCGCGCGATCTCCGCGCGGAAGCCCCGGAGGTCCTCGACTTTGATCTCGTCGACCCGGGCCGAGGCAGTGGTGCGATCGCAGCCGCCCCGGTAGGCCATGTGGACGAGCCGATCGGATTCCCAGCCCAGGCGCGTGAGGAAGGGCTTGCACGTGGCGCCTACCCCGTCGTCGAGCGCGTCGACGCGGCGGTGCGCGTGGCCGGCGTCCGTGTGCAGGAGCTCTGCGTCCGAGGCGATCTCGCCGGGGTCGACCTCGCCGCGGGCTTCGACGCACACCGCGTTGAGGTCCCAGACCCGCGGGTACTTCGGGTTGAAGTAAGCGTGGCCGAAGCGGAAGGGGATCACCCGCTGGGCTGAACGCTTCCGCATCGCGCTCTCGAACGCGACGGCTCGCACGAAGTCGGAGGACAAGCCTCCTAGACTGCCACGCCGAGGACGAGTGCGTCTCGTGCGAGCACGCGCTCGAGGGCTGCGACGCAGCCGGGGTCGAACGCCGAGCCGGTCTGCTCGCGGAGCAGGCCGATCGCCTTGTCGTGCGTCCACGCGTCGCGGTAGACGCGGACGGAGAGGAGCGCGTCGTACACGTCGCAGACGGTGAGGATGCGCGTCTCCAGGTCGAGGTCGAGTGCCGTGCGGCCGTGCGGGTAACCGGCGCCGTCGAGCCGTTCGTGGTGGTCGAGCACGAGCCTGCGGACCAGGTCGGAGAAGCCGCCGAGCTCGCCGAGGAGCTTATGGCCCCACTCGGGATGCCGCTTGATGATCGCGAACTCGTCCTCGTCGAGGGCCCCCGGCTTCTTGAGGATCTCGTCGGGGACGGAGAGCTTGCCGATGTCGTGCAGCAGCCCGCCGGTGGCGAGCGAGCGGAGGCGGTTCGGCGGAAGCCCGAGCTCCTCGCCGACGAGCACGGCCCGCAGGGCGACGCGGCGCGTGTGACCTTCGGTGTACGCGTCCTTCTCGGCGAGCCTGAGCGTCAGGGCGCGGACGCGTGCGCCAAGGAATGCCTGCTCGGCCTGGACCAGCTCGCCGGCGCGAGGCCCGCCCGTAAGCGAGCGCGACGGCTGTGCCCGGCTCAGGTCGATTGCGACCGGGATCCCGACGAGGGCGATGCCCAGAAGCTCGAAGCCGTGGCCGAGCCACCAGCCGAGCTGCATGTAGTCGAGGACGAGCGCCGCGACGAGCGCGGTGGCGAGGAACGAGAGACCGAGCACGACCAGGAGGTCGGAGAGGCGGCGGGTGAGAAGGTAGGTGTTGATCGCCCGCACGCCGAGGAAGGCGTAGAGGAGCAAGCCGACCGCGAGGAGGCTGAGGGCGAGCGCGCCGCCGGCCTCGGGGACGTCCGGGACGACGCTCGGGACGAGCATCCCGACGGCGCCCAGGATCGCGATCGCGACGATCAGGATGACCTGGAGCACGACGAGCCGGTTCACGCTCTGAGGCTCGGTCACGGTTGGCAGCGCGGCGAGCGCGAGAACCGCAGCGCCGAGGAGCAGCGTCGCGCCGCCGGTGAACGCGCCGAGGCCTCCCTCGTAGCCCATGATCATCCCGGGTGTCGCGAGCCCGTGGAGCGCGAGCAGCGCGGCCATGACCGAGAAGGCCGTGCCGACGAGGACCGTGCGCGCGTCGTTGCGCCGCCAGCCCACGATCGTGAGCGCGAGCGCGGCGACCGTCGCGAGGATGGCGCCGAAGCCGACGCCCCAGAAGTGGACGCCGCTCCCGGGCATGTACTCGTGCCTGCCGACGAGGAGCAAGACGGTGGCGGGAAGGGCCACGCCGGCCGCGCAAACTCCCACTGCGGACGCCGTCTGCCGCCTCAACATCGTTCGCATAGGACGCTGTATCGGCCGAAGTCCGCGTCGAGTTAACGGTCAAGCATGAGCTTGACGGAAAACGAGTTTTCTCATTGACACCCGGTCGGCGTTGGTTAAGACTTGCGCCGTCAATTCGACGCCCCAGGGCAGGAGGAGAACGACGGATGCCGTCTCGATCCTCTTGGGTGGTCCTCGCCGTGGCCGTTCGTACGGCGACCAGCTTGGCGTGGACCGGGGGGTGCGACTAGCCACTCTCCGCAGTCAGGGACGAGAGGGGAAAGGAGAAGCGACAGGCCAAGACTCGCTCAGTCCGTGCAGGCGACATCCACTTCGAGTCAGCCCAACCTCGGGCAGGAGGGGGAGAATGCGTTCGAAGTCTTTCTGGGCGCTCATGACGGTGATCGTGGTCACAGCGCTCGCGCTGGTGCCGAGTTCGCTGTCGGCGTCCGACTCAGTCACAGCGGCCGACGCGGCCGCCGGCGATGCGCTCGATTCCGCGCTCGCCTACGTCAACTCGCATCCGGCCGACCTCGGCGTCACGAGCGCCGACGTGGCCGACCTCTACGCAACGAGCATCGTGAAGAGCCGCCATAGCGGTGTTACCCACGTGAATCTGAACCAGCGGTTCCAGGGCCTCGAGGTCTTCGATGCCCACGCGACCGTCAACGTCGCGGCCGGCGGGCGGGTCGTCTTCGCGGCCGGCGCATTCGTGCGCGGTCTGCGCGCGGCCGGACCGGCCGAAGCCGTTCTCGACGCCGCAGACGCCGTTGAGGCCGCCGCCGCCGGTCTCGAGCTCGCAGAGCCCGTCAACCTCCGGATCCTCGAGGAGGACGACGGAGAGGCGCTCGTCTCGAGCGGCGGCATCTCGCATTCGGCCATCCCGGCACGGCTCGGCTGGCAGCCGACCAGCAACGGGCTGCGTCTTGCCTGGCAGGTGACCATCGACGATTCCTCCGCCGCGCACCTGTGGAATGCGGCGGTGGACGCCCGGACGGGCAAGCTCCTGGATTCGGCGGATTGGACGAGCCACGACTCGCTCGAGAACCTGAGCACGCTCTCCCGCGTCGGGAGCACGTCGATCGTCTCGACGTCGAGCGTGCCGTTCCCGCCGAGCCCCGTGGTCGACGGGTCGAGCTACCGCGTCCTCCAGCTGCCGACGGAGAGCCCGAACGACGCGGCTCGCCAGCTTGTGCAGAACCCTGCCGACGGGCTCGCGTCGCCGTTCGGCTGGCACGACACCAACGGCATTCCGGGCGCCGAGTTCACGATCACGCGCGGGAACAACAACCATGCCTATCTAGACCAGGACGACGACGAGGCGCAGGACTTCGGTGGCAGCCCGAGCGGCGGTGCGGGGCTCGACTTCGACTTCCCCGCCGACCTGACGGAGCACGCGCAGTTCTACCGCGACGCCGTCGTCACGAACCTGTTCTACGGCTGCAACACGTTCCACGACATCTTCTACCGCTTCGGCTTCGACGAGGCGGCAGGGAACTTCCAGGCGAACAACTACGGCCGCGGCGGCCTCGGCGGTGACTACGTCCGCTGCGAGGCCCAGGACGGGTCGGGGACGAACAACGCGAACTTCTCGACGCCGACAGAGCCGACGCCCGGCACCGGCGTGCCGCGGATGCAGATGTTCCTGTGGCCGGGGAGCGTCACGACGTTCGGCCTCCAGAACCAGGTCGCGGTCATGGGAGTCGGCGACTTCGGCGCCGGGTGGGCGCGGTACGGGCCTCCGGCCACGAACGCCGGTGTAGCGGGCCAGATCGTCCTCGTGAACGACGGGAGCGCGCTCCCGACCGAGGGCTGCGGCCCGCTCGTGGGCTTCCCGGCTGGAGCGATTGCCCTGGTCGACCGGGGCACTTGCACGTTCCAGGTGAAGACTCAGAACGCCCAGGCGGCCGGCGCGAGCGCGGTCATCCTGGCCGACAACACCACCCCGCCCCCGCCGGCGACGCCGACGCCGCCGATCCTGAACGGCAGCTTCGTCGCCGCACCGGAGACGATCCCGACGGTCAGCGTCACCCAGGCGAACGGGGCGGCGATCAAGGCCGCGCTGCCCGCGACGGGCACTGTCCGCAAGCACCCGGCGCACCCCGGGATCCGGGACGGCGACTTCGACACCGGGATCATCTTCCACGAGTACGGCCACGGTGTCTCCAACCGCCTCACCGGCGGTCCCGCGGTCAACTGCCTGAGCGGCAACGAGCAGGCGGGCGAAGGCTGGAGCGACTACCTCGCCATCTCGCTCCTCCTCAACCCGGAGCTCGACGATCCGGCAGGGACCCGTGGGCTCGTTCCCTACGTGCTCTTCCAGGAGAACCGTTCCGGCAACGGGCTGCGCCCGAGGCCCTACTCCCGCACCATGGAGACTCAGCCGTTCACGTACGACAGCATCAAGACGGGCGGCTGGCTGAACGGAACCTCGCTGGCCCTGCCGCACGGCCTCGGCCACGGCTGGGCGGCCGTCCTCTGGGACATGACGTGGGACCTGATCGACAAGCACGGCTTCAACCCGCAGGTCTACGAAGCCTGGAACACGGGCGGGAACAACCGCGCGATCCAGTACGTGATGGACGGGCTGAAGATGCAAGGGTGCGGACCCGGGTTGGTCGTGTCGAACCGGGCCATCATCGCCGCCGGCGACGAGCTCTCGGACGGCGAGGACACCTGCATGTTGTGGTCGTCCTTCGCCCGCCGCGGGCTGGGCTTCAGCGCCGTGCAGGGGACGACGGATCGCAACGACAACACCGAGGCGTTCGATACGCACCCCGCGTGCCGCCGCGGCTTCATGAGCCCGGTCACGCAGCCGCACGGCTC
>Ga0193741_1000025_pt1 | contig 40074 bp, 46 predicted proteins | sample L2s2metaG_FD_143059 | JGI IMG/M metagenome (GOLD analysis project Ga0193741, IMG submission 143059) | Soil microbial communities from a riparian zone of the East river system, Colorado, United States - L2s2 | ecosystem: Environmental > Terrestrial > Soil > Riparian zone | place: USA: East River...
TAAGTAAGCGTAGTATATACTGCTGTAGTTACAGCGTTTGCAATATAGGCAGTAATACGACGTAGAGCAGTAGCTTGTGTAGCAACAAGTCCAGGTATCTTTGTGAAAGTAAGACCTGTATTAGAGGTTACACTTTCTGTAGTAATAGTACCTTGTCCACTAGTCGCAACAATAACAAGCAGCAGTGATCCTGCAGGAGGTGTGAAAGCCCCGCTATTATACGTTGCCGCATTAGTCGTGAGTGACGTTGCGGCTTGCTGGACAACTGCTGCTGCCATAATCTAGCCTATGTGTTAGCTGCGGTGATGGTAAAGCTATTCACAGTAACTGTTTGTCCACTATTAATAGTGGTATTGTCCAGAGTCATATCTGTACCAATACCTCCCTGAATAGCAGCTGTAGTACCATCTGTTTGCGTGATACGAAAATACCCAGCTGTACCAGTACCTGTTGCTTGGCCAGACCACTTAGCCGCAAGAATAGCTTTAACGCCAGCAGCAGCAGTTTCCATCCAGTTTGAAGGGAGGGCGATCTCTAGTAGCTTACTGCCGGTTGCTGGTGTAGCAATAGTAACAGGTTCTGTGCCTGTCCAGATCTGGAATTTCGGGTTAGGGATTGCCGTTTCTATAGCCTCAAGCTTGGCATTGTTAACTGTCACACTGTATCTGTAAGTCATAGTTTACTCCTGTATGTAATGTAATACGCCTTGGAAGGCCTTACGTATTCCTGTCCAAATTGTCACCTCGTCTGTCGTACTGAAGTCTATTTCATCTGTTTCCATAGCCGTAGATATACCGTCCCAATCAAGATAATACAGGCCGACTTCATCCCTCTTTAGGAGAGGTTTAGTCCCTATGAACGTAGCATAATGCTCATTGCCTGATTTATCAAAGATCTTGCCTACTGGCTGATCTGGAGCCGTTACAGGTATAGTACCTGCTACGTCTTGGAACATTGTACTGAAATCACTTGGGTCTAGCCATATGCCCTCCTCACCATTTAAGAACATATCACCAGGAGCATACGATGCCCCCATCGACACTGCCCCCGCAAATGTAATAGGAATACCATCTGGTGCATACCAGAATGCTGGACTTTCACTAATGTAAACGCGTCCAATATTATCTACAGGTATACCTGCTACCCAGTTCTTAGGGGGGCCAACTGTTGTAACTGCTAGACGACCGACCTGGTCATATGACAGGCCAGCCACTTTGTACAAACCCGTTGTCGCTTGCGTAACTGTAAGACGACAATCAGGCACAAGGGGGGTGCCACCATTGAACCCAGCAGGGAACGATGCGTCAACCTGTGTAGTCAACAACTTGCCCTGTGTGTCTTTGAGGATCATTGTACCGTTGAGAGACATTCTGTTCACCTACTTGCTGATTGATATTCATAATCAGGGCATTGACTTCACCCCACGGTCGTTGCATTAAGAGCTTAACTATATAATCAAGCTCTTTGTCATTAAGTTCTATCTTCATATCTTGATGATCTTGTTGACCACCACGCTGGGCTGCATGTTGTTGAACGCAGTGCCCGAGCCGGTGGCATTTGTTCCATTGATACCTGCCCAAGCATTATTAGATCCAAAAGTTCCACTCCAAGTATGGCTGTGATTTTGATTTATCCAGCCTGTAACGCCAGTATGTTCATGCCCACCAGCTCCGCTAGTCCAATAGGAGTATCTATAGGCAACTGTTCCACCTTTACCATTTTGGAGTCCAGGCCACATATCAGCTAAGCCATAAAACGCGCCGTTATCGCCGGGCACACCAGCAATGTGCTGGTGATCACCCACTGCACTGGTGGTAAAGTTGTGGGTGTGATCTGAACTTACAGTACCAGTATTTCCACTAACAGTTGTCGCATGTGAGTGAAGTTGATCATTAATAGTATGAGCATGCGAAGGAATATTAGTGGTAGCTAATGCAGTGGTTTCTGCACCACCAACTGCAGCTAACCAATTATTAGGCCCTGAAACAACTGTACCGCCAACACCAATAGTAGTACGTCGGCGTAAATCTGGTAAATTGAATGTAGTGCTTCCATTGCCCACTCCCCAAGTAGTACCAATTACAGCAAATAGAGCAGCATAAGTAGTTCTTGATACTGCATCACCATTACATACTAAATAGCCAAATGGAGCTGTAACACCAGCAAAGTCAAGCATAGTTCCAACAGGTATTGTATTACTAATATTACCTTTGTCATCCCAACGCATGCGTTCTACGCCTAGTGTCACCAAAGCTACTACACCTGGAGAGACTTTATAGAATCCGGTATCAACTTCGCTCGTAAATCTTAAAGAAGGGGCAGTTACTGTACCGTCTTGAATGCCAAATGGTTTAAAAGTATCATTAGAAATATCACTAAACTTAAATGCAGACATACCGCCTATAGCTACACCTATGGCGTTTATAGAATCTCTAAAGAAACCAAGACTATTTTGTGTATTAAAGGCTAGAGAGGGGGCCAAGACTGAACCATTGATAAGAAGCAATGGCTCTGTAGGTCCAAGTAAACCATCTCTGGTCATAATGTTATTCATCTGCACAGCAAGGTCGCCGGCAGTAGTATTTGCCCATTCTGCCTCAATAATATCCCCGTCTACGACAGGGTTAAGAGGTAGCGTGTAAAAACCGTTCGAGTCACGTGGCATTCTATTCTCCTTGGCTAGCGCCAAATGATCTTGCCGGTGCATTGACAAGCATCTGCATCATAAATTTCTCTTTAGCACTTAGAGGCGCTCCCCTCAGCTTTTTTGCATCCATGAGAGCAATAAACTTTTGTGGGTCAGCTAACGCTTCATCTACTACGCCTAGTGTTTTCCTATTAGCTGCACCAGTAACAAGGTCTACCAAAGGTCTTGCTTTCCAAGCACCAGTTGAGCTAACAGCACGGCTAACAGGTCCACGAAGGTCACCGATGTCGAGCTTCGAACCTCCTACGTCTGCAGTAGGATTAAACAATTCTCGTTTACGTAGTGTCTCGGTTATACCTTTAATGTCAGTATATCTTTCTGGGTCAAGTTTACTTTCTTGTGCAATTAAAGCATCACGGAGATCTGCGGCTTTCATAGCCGGTATATCCTCTCCGCCCACTTTATAAAGTCTCTGTTGCCCAGTTACAGTACCAGCATCACTCCTAAAGTTTTGACGTATCTTATTAGCTGCATTTATATCATCAAGATCTTTACTAACTTTTAAGGCTGCATCATCCATACGTGAAAATACATCATTAGAATAAGCATTGCCCATAAAACTAAGTGACTCACGTACCTTATCTACGGCTGGTACACCCTTAAATTTACCCAATCTGTCATAATGAACTTTAAGACCTTGTACAGTCAGGCCTGGTGTTTGAAGTGCACCAAGAACTTTAGTTATTTCATTCTTTAAAGCTGGATTTTGCCAAACTTCATTAGAATGTAAGACAGGATCTAATTCCTTCTCTAAAACTGTACGTGCGCCATCATCTACTTTAGCCTTATCTAATATAGCACTGCCAGTTGCTTTAATCTTATCAGCTCGTTTTGCAATATGCTCAGCTGAGTGTATAGAAGACGTATCATTAACAAGTTTATTAAAGGTATCTACTGCTTGCTGTCTATCAATATCCTCAAAGCCTGCAGCTTGTGTATTTCTATTCCTTGCGCCCCCCTCCATAGCACCTAATCTGGGACTATCCGCTACTGCAGCAGTAGTTTGGGGGACACGTGCAGGGGGAGCGTTTCTGACTGCTTGTTCTGCAAGGTCAAGGTCTTGTTTACCAAGGGTCTTCTCAAAGGTAGTGTATGCCCTACTTTGTGCATTCTTCATAGTAGGCACAACTGCTTTAGCTATTGGCCTAACTATAGCAGATGCACCAGTTATTACACTAGGTGCAACTGTGCCCACAGCGCCTGCTTGTATCATATTTCCTAAACGTGTATCGCCTTCTTCTGGTTTAGCTATACCTGCAGATAAAGCACCTTCTGTCCCTGCAGCCGCCGCTCGGCCAAGATTAAAGTACCTACCACCAAGTTGACCGGCAGCTTGAATCGCCTTGCCCACCTTAGGTAGATGTGCCAGGGCTGTGCCTACACCACCAGTAGCAAAGGTAAGGGGGAGCGTAGCTATAGCTTGACCTGCTATGCCTCCGGCTGTACCCCAACCACCAAGTCCTTCACTCTCTTTCTTCCACTCTTCCGATGCAGCTATGTCTTCTGGCGTCTCTTTACCTATTAACTCCATAGCTCCACGGTAAAGACTCTTTGCATCACCTACAGCCCCCCTTCCAAACTTTTCATAGAAGGGCATGTTCTCATACTTCGGATCTACAGGCGGCGTTGCTTCTATTTTAGTAGGTGTCTGTGCTGCTATAGTTTGAGGCAACATAGGTCCACGAAATCCTGGAGATCCAGGTGGTCCTGAAGGTACTTGTACTGGTGGCTTAGGTGCATACTGTTTCTTAAGCACGGCTGCAATAGCTTCGTCTGACATATTGTCAGGAAACTCGCCTACTGTACCATCTGGTAGGTCAACTTCTTTAGTCATAGTTACTCCAACATACCTGTTGCAGCATTAAACTTCTTTCGTCTAACTGCAGTTGCAACTGGTGCTTTGTCTGTAGCTCTCCGTTGTAGTGGACCACCTGTCTCTGCATCAACTCCTATACGTGCGAGTTCTTTCCTTAAGCTTTCTTTATCAGTAGCATACCGTCCTGCTTGTATAGTAGGATCTTCACCTGGTATTGGTTGTAGTGGTTTACGATACTCACTCATAAGAATGCTAGCGCGTTCCATCTCAGCAGGGGGGAGCTGTGCTGTGACAGGAGGTCCTTGGCTAACATTTGTAGGCACATTAGCACCTGGAGGTATCCCAGGAGGCATAGCACTTGCAGGTATAGGCATAACAGGTGTCTGTGGTGCTACGGGCGCAGATTGTGCTCCAGGCACTACAGGTGCCCCAGGTGTCGATGGAAGCCCTAAAGGATCATTCGGGTCTACAGTAGGTCCATATGGATCAGGGAATGCTTTACCAACTTGCGGATAATCAAGATCAATATACTCTTGACGAACATTTCTATAGAAATCTTTAGCAATCTTAGCACGTGTCTCTAGGTTTTTCCTAATGACACCTGGATTCATACCAGGAGCAATAGTGGCAGCTCTCCATGCATCTTGTTCACCACCACTTAGGGCTGTACCGAACTTTTCATGCCTTTCAACTAGAGCTGCTTGATTTTCATAATTCTTCCACCAACTAGCTGCTTCTTGTGATTTCTTACCGGCTGCTGGATTCCATGTACCAGAGAGCTTATCAAAGGCACCACCAAGTCCACCATATTCATCTTTATATGTTGAAGAGACATTATTTAGACCTTCTGAGGTTTCTTTTGCAGCTCGTATAGTTTTTGCTACAGTATTGGGTACAGGTTTACCTGCCTTGGCAGTACCTGCTGCAGTTGCCTTAGTCTCTGCAACGTTCTCAGCTCTTTCTTTCTTAAGTTCCTCTAGTTTAACTAATACATTATCATGTTGAGTTTTCCATAACTTTGTAGCCTCTCGGTCATCCTTATACCGTATCATATTTTCTTCAAGACGCTTACGTTCAAAGTCAAGCTGATTACCTTGTACCTCAAGTTTAAGGTCACGTGCTTTTTGAGCTTCGCTAGACTTCCATTCGCGAGCTTCTTGACGCTCGGGTTCCTTAAACAATACATCTTCTTGATATTTAGCCGCAAGAGCTTTAGTGAGCGGATTCTTTGCACCTTGCTGTGCCCACTCAAGATTTTGCTGTTGTGTTGGTTGAACAGGGGAGGACATAAGTGGACCTTGGCCTTCCTGAACAGGTCCAGGTACTTCGAACTGTGAGGTTTGTGGTCTTGCTCCTATCCACTGGTCTGCCTGAGCTTTCATAGCCTTAGATAATTGTGCTTCCCTTTCACCTGTTTGTTTCTCAGCATATATACCAGCAATTTGCTGAATAGCAGGCGCAAGTTGTTCTGCCCAATGTGGGGCAGCATAATATCTGCCTATCATTTCGCCTTTAGGCTGTTCAATACGCTGTTTGCGTAAGAAGTCAATATTTGCTCGAGCACGCTTAACTTGCTCGAGTTCTGCATCAAAGTCAGATAAGGCTGCTTTTGTCATAGTATTTATCCAAAGGCACTACCAATACCACCACCAAGTGCACCACCAGCCGATGCACCTGCAGCTGCACCTGCAGGTCCACCATACATACCACCAATAATAGCACCACCAGCAGTACCTATCCCAGCCATTAGACCACCTTTCTTTTTCTGAGCTAGATTATAGTTATCTAATTGGGCTTGATATTGTTGCTGTGCTGCTCCAGTCAAATCTGCTGCCCCCGCATTACCTTGGTTAAAGAAGCTATTAAACGAGAGTGCAGGTACACCACCAGCTGAACCCATAAGAGCTTGATACTCGCTGAGGGGGAGCTGTCTTTGCATGAGAGCTTCTTGTAATTGGCGCGTACGATCCTGTTCACTAGCTCCTCTAGAAAGCATCTCAGCTTGATTACCAGTATTAAAGTCTTGTAGTCCTTCACCATACTGCTGGTTACGAAGGCTATTAGCATACTCTGCAGACTTAGTTTGTTCCCCTACTCCTTGTTGACGTGATGCTAAGCTACGGTTAAAGATGTCACCATAAGCACCCATAGAACCTAGTAATGCTTGCTGTTGGGCATCATTCATCTTCTGACCTTGGGACTGCATAGCAGCTTGCCAAGCAGGAGAACCTTCGGTAATACCTTGTGCTTTAAGTCTAGCTTGTTCAGCGGCATTACCTTGTTCAAGTCCAGGTTGTAACCTAGACATCATTGCTTTTTGTATTTCTTGTACAGAACCAAAGCCAGCACCTGCAAGAGGATCTAGACTATTAAAATCTAGCTGACCCCAATCTTGCATACCGCTTTTATCAATAGGCTGTTGTCCTTGCCATCCTTGGACATCGGTCATACCACTCATATCAAGTGGTTGACCCATAGCATTTTTAATACCTCCAAGCATACCTGTAGCTTGGTCAGTTAATGCCTGCGTATTACCTCGCTGAGCATCTAATATTTTCTGATACTCAGGATTATACTGTTCTGTCTGAGACCATGTACCATCTGGACCTTGAGTCCAAGAAGATGAACCAGCTGGTCCGCTTTGATTTACCCGATTAGCTTTAGTTTGATACTCAAAAGCTTCCTTATTAAGGCCAGCTTGTTGCTCAGCTAATGCCTTATAGTCAGGCGGAGGCGGTGCCTTTTGCGAACTGGTCATTATAAATCTCCAACCATTTACATTGTGACTTATACATACTCAGAATATTCTCCCCACCATCGGGAAAAACATCCGGAATAGTACAAACTAAGTTAAAGCCAAGTTTTAAAGCAAGATTAACTACAGATTTTTTACCTGTAGAAATCTTAGCGAAGATAACTTCACATTTGGCCTGGTTGAAGGGATAATCAAATGCGGCCCACATGAACGATCTAGATAACCAATACTTATTTCCAACTACGTGCATTTCACATGATTTACCTGTCCAATGATCATATGCAACAACACCTCGTATATAACCGTTACTATCTTTATTGCCCAAACAAACTAATCCATTTGTATACTCAATGTTATTCATATCAAGCAGCCATTTCCGAAGATATGGTTGATCAAGATATTCAATCACAGAGGTCCACCTGCTCTTATTGTAAAGTCTGTGGCAACCCATGTTGTTTCTACTTCGGTTGTCAAATTAAGCATTAATGAAACAGCAGTGCCCATTCCTTCTCCAGAAGCCCAATCCTTTTGTACAAGGTATCCACCTGACCATTTACTAGTACCCCATAGTGCCTGACTCCAAAGGGCGGCAGATGACTTTGCTACAGAACCAGTTGGAAGATCTAATTCCGGTGTGAGGTAATCATAAACAATCTTAGCGTTATATCCTGCTTTACGTGCACCCATAAAAGTGGGCCTATAAAGTCCTACTTGCTTTTGTGAAGTAGGAGAATCGAAGTTCGAAAAAGCTTGCTGACACTTTGAGAGAATATTTGTACCACCAGAGCCATCAGCATTCACGTTGTCTCTGTCACCAGTCCATGCACGAAGTACTCGTCCTTTACTATCTCCAAAGTAAGGGATGGTGGATAAACGATGCCAGCATCGTGCATCCATGTTAGTAAAAGTACACCATGCATTATTTGGCACGCTATTAACTAATTGACCAGTTTCTCCAGCATAAATAGTCGGAACATTAATGATCAATAAGTTAATAGCGGGGAAGTATTGCAATTCCCAACCATCCATATCAAAGAGGCTTGAAGTCAAATCACTAAGCAAAAACTGAATCTTTTTACTATAGATACTATTTTCCGCTTGGTTAACTTGTGTAGATACTAATACTGAAGCCATAGAGACAATACCAGTACTTGTCAAATAAAGCAAATCACCAGATATGTCATTAAAATACCTCCGACCACGGATGGGGGAGCCAATAAAATAGGTACCAACATGCTGCCAGGTTGCAGCCTGCATTACATTAACACCAGAAAAGACTACCGCTTCACCATTAGATGATACAGCAACTAGTTTATCATTTGATCCCTCACCAGAGTCTACAGACCAAGTAGCAAGCGTTGAGAGATAGCCGCCCTTCTTAAAGAAAGGACCAAAGTCAAAGTAATTAGCTATACCATAGATTGCATCAGGTTCAAGAAACCATCCACGAGTATCATTTACTGGTACAAACCACAAACGATGTTGATGAACAGTGACTTGGATAAATGAAGCAGGATTTACATTCTTTATAGAACCAGTATCCAATCCATTCCCAAGTGCAAGTCGCTGTATACCTGGAGTGCTATACCAAATAGGATTATCAACACCATTAACAAATAAAGTATGAGTGCCCGCCACATTAGCAAAACTCACAGACTGCCAGTAATTGTTGTTTAAAGCAGATAGTATAGGAGTACCAACTGGTCCTGGCGTTGTAATGTCAAACATCTTACGATCGCCGAATGCAAAGAGCTTCGTTTGACCAGTACGGTTTATCCAACTTCCTATTGTTTCTACCGTCCCTAAAATGCCTGATGCATGTACTTGGTATCCTTTACGTACCATACAGCCATATGGTTGCGGTACAAGATTAATTAGTTTAATGGCATCTGTAGGCGACATCATTGCCAAATTATCATAGACATTTAGTCCTCCTAATGGAGAAGGAAGTGTCTTAACCTTTAAAGAGGTTTGTTGTACGCCGAGTGACTTATCCATTATCTACCTACATTCCATGAACCATCTGGAATATTCCATTCTCCTATGAGACCAGAACCAGCAGATGGTGTTAAGGAGAGCACAGGTGCACCTTTATCCTTGCCTATTAAGGTCAAGAACATACGCATAAAGTCAGCCTTTGCTGACGTGGTGTCAAAACCCTTTAATTCATAGAACTTTAATCTTAAAAACTTAATTAGAAGCCAGGGTGCATAGTGAATCTTATCACCATCCTGTGATACTATTTCAATCTCGGAGTAGTCAGGTCTAACTACCCAATTCTTCTTTATATACTCAATAGTTATATTAGTAGATGGAGACTTAGGAACGGGGAGGAACATAATCTTGTCTTGATAGACCCGATAGCGCATACCGGCAGATGCTCCCACTCCACTCCTAAGCCTACTCCATTCTTGCGGTGACTTTGGACCAGCTAGAGCACTGTTGCCTGTATTGTCCCATTGAGTTTGATCAATGAAGTAAAGCCAGTCATTAGGCAATGGATAACCATCCTGCCCATCAACAGTATCAAAGTTAAGAAACTTCGTGAATTGCTGCCAGGGATAATACAGATTCAATTCATTGCCAGCACTATTCAGTAAAGAAACGAGCTGGACAACCTGCGGATCATCCGTTACAATAGACGATGGTGCAGGTAGCCCTAGCTCTCCAGCCACTTGCTTCACCAAAGTGAGTGCTGACCAGTAGTCCATACTATGCTTTCTCTTCGTTCGCTGCCATAAGCTTAGCTACTTGTTGCTTAAGTACCTCTATCTCTGAATCACGCTTTTCAAGCTCGTTCTTCAACATAGTGATAGGGGCGGCAGATTTAGCTGACTCGAGGTATGCCACAGCTTTTTGTTTCATTGAGTTAAAACTCATGAAATGTCGGCTGTTAGCATCTGAAAGTCCAGCTAATTGCTCGAGCGTGAAGACATTGAGTGCCTTCAGCTCGGCAATCTGACCTACAGTCAGGAACGGCACCTCTTCAAGGCGTGTTCCATCCTGTACAGGAGTCAACTTCTTTTGAAAGCGATCCCATTGTAAAGGAAACCTATCTCTGTATATTTGATGTGCTTTGTTAACGAGCACATCTCTAGACCCAGGGGTAATGATTTTAACCATTGGGATTTCGTCAAAGATAGGTCTTCCTTCAGCGGCAGACTTCGTCTCATTTTTCACTGCAGCTAGAAAAAATTGCACAAAAAGGCGCTTGTCATCCTCTGACTGGATAGAGTCAGAGGTGACTACGCCATCATACTCTTCTGTAGGCATTACTTATCCTTCTTTGGTGCGGGTTTATCAGTCTTCTTGTCGCCTTCTTCTTTTACATGCAAGTCGGCTTTAACTGGGGGCAGCTTGGCTCCTTCTTCGCGTTCTTTCTTTGAACGCTCTTCAGGAGTAAGATCGTCTAATTTCTTCTCAGAAGCTTTCTTACGCTCTATTTCCTTGAGACGCTCATCTTCTTTCTTAGCAGCAGTTTCCATTTCTTTAGCAAGCAGCTTTACTTCTTCAGGGCTTGTCTTCTTCTCGACATTCTGCCGGATCTCTTCGTCTCTTACAACACCTTCTTTAGGTTCCCGATGTGGTTCTTTTTCAGCTTGCTTTGCTTGAACTGGAAATTCACCCTTAGGTGCCTTAGCTTCAGCGGCCAACTTCGATTCATCAGATGTAAATTCTACAGGATGTTTCTCTTGGTCTGCTTTTACTCGCTCAGAGTGCTGCCGATCGCGCTCAAATGTCTCACGACTGGTTTTATCTCGCTCTGCCATCTTCTTATCATGCTCAATAGCTTCCTTCTCTTCCTTCGTCATAGAGGGGGCGGCTGAAGCTGTGCCTGTAGAACCGAACTGATGGTTAGTATTCATAACAGGAACTGTAGACCTGTTTGTGAAGCCTGCTTCAATTGCAGAACCAACTGGGACATCTGCAGATGCAGTAACAGTCTTCATGGTAAAGCCGGTATGGACAGGGCCAGCACCAGCATCACGACTACCGCCACTACCAGCAGCACCAATACCATAACCAGCAGTATACGGTACATTTTGGGCAGCTCCGTTCACTACAGCGCTCGTTTTGCCACCACCAATGTACATAATCGTAGAGTCTACCACAGTTTTATCTGGCCGTGATATACCTGGGATATAGTCATCTGTGAAGCTATATGTTGGGCCATTTGTTACTTGAACCTCTTTTGTGCCTTGTGGTCCAACATTTGGTCCAAAGCCAATACCAGTAGACAATGCACCTGTAGATGCATTATCATTAGCTACACCACCGCCTGTTTGCCAGTTACCACCGGGCGGATAGTCTTTGTCATTGTCCCTGGGCGAACCCTTAGGACCAGACATTAAATCAAAGATAACGGGCGTACCCGCACTTGGATTTGCCTTATTTTCAGCCTTTGTTGCGCCAGGTAGTCCAGCGGGCATAATAATCTCCTTTAAGAGGGGACTAGCCCCTCAGTTATTAAGACGAAGGTGTCGGTGTAGGACCTGTAGGCACAAACACTACGACCCATCCAATTTGCGGTGCCCATATGACCTTCGACACCAGCCTAGGTTCATCTTCACCAGCATCTGGTGGAAGATAGATAGGATGTGATGGAAATGGCGGCAAACTTTGATCAGGACGCCCACCTTGACCACCTGGTAAACTATTGTCAGGATAACCACCTTGACCACCTGGTAAACCTTGATCAGGATAGGGTTGATTCCCAGGCAATCCTTGATCAGGACGTGGCTGGAATCCTGGCAATGTATTGTCAGGACGTCCCCCTTGTCCACCAGGCAAACTATTGTCAGGACGGGCACCACTGTCGCCCATAGGGGTAATTAATGCGATAAAAGATTGCATCTGAGACCTTTCAGGTTACTCTACCATCAAACCCTGGAACTGCATCCCACTGCATGTCAGGTTGCCAGCCCAGGCCAAAATTTGTACCGCTGCGTCCTGGTTCACCGAATACCGTTGTCCAGGAGACAGGGGGACCATATTCCGATCACGGTGAGGACGGAAGTGGAAGTACTTCGTGTTCAGGAAGTATGCGGTGCTCACTGGCATATAGCCGCCAATACCACCATCCAGAACCACGTCAGCATCCATGTACTTCACGGTAACGAAACCGAGGTTAGCGCTGCTACTATCTGTGAAGCGTTGAGCTGCTTGGAGGCTACCCATGTAGAAACCCCAGTAGTTATTATCTACCACGATCAGGTCAGGACGATCGCTACCACGAATGCACTTAGCCCAGAGACGGTTCCAATAAGTCTGGATGTTAGCAGATGTAGTCGCGGCACCACCATCGGTGCTTGCGTCAAATGTTTGGTTCCTCCAGAAGGGCCACGTGTTACGGTCAATACCACCAACAACACCACCAGTGGCAGGAGCGGGGACGATTTGCTTGAGGAGACCGTCGACCTGCTTCCCTGCTGCGGCACTGCCATCGGCATAGACGCCCTGTGCAAGCAGGTTCGCCATGGATGACTCGGCCACGTTAATGCGAGCTTCGAGGAGGTCAATTATCTGCTCCTTCCCGTTGTTCTGCAATTGATCTAGGCCAGAGATAGTCACTGGGCATGCAGCTTGCTTGATGTCATACTGTGCAGCGCTAATAACGTCCTGCGCAGCAACTGGCAGCAAGTCATAGCCAGCATACCAACCAGCATTACCATTTGCTTGGTATGAAAGCTCTTGCATAATGACGTTACCACCGCCAAATGGCTTTACGTTGCCCTTCTGCTGCAGACGAGACAGAAGTGCATTGTTCTTGGTAACGTTGTCGGCTATTTTGCCGGTACGAGATTGAATGGTTGTGGCGATGATGTCACTTACCGCCGCGTTTGCGAATGCCATTTTTTGGCTCCTTAGAAGGTTTCGGTTTAATGTCTACCCGAGGTTCACCTGGATCATTCCGTGTCTGGCGAATAAGAGGCACCACAACTTCGCGACTAACCGGGGGCGATAGACCTGTTAAGTGTTTCATAAGTCTGTTCATGTCTATCTTCCTGATACGTGCTCAAAAGCGCTCTCTATTGCACCACGGAGGGATTCCGCATTGTTTACATGCATCGGTGTGCTTGAGGGTTGACTCTTCACTGAGGCTGATGCTTGCAGCGCCTTCTGTGCACGAGCGTCACTCGCGGACAATTGTTGCTGTTGCGTATCAACCTGTGAAGTTACTGGACCTTCTGCAGCCCAAGCAGGATTCATTCTAACTGCCATATTGTATGCTTCGCCAGGCGTCAGATAACGCCCACGTTTAGCATTCATCTCTATAAGATCTGCCATGTCCCCACGAACCTCTTCAAAGTGGGAATAAGTGACTGGATCTTCCGCCATCCTATCAACTTCTTGCTGAGCCTCAGTGCGGGTTCGACTTTCTCTCATGCGGTCGAGTTCCTGCTGTTGCTGAATGAAGTTTTGGATAGGCGATAATTTCTGCTCGAGAAGTTGTTCAAGGGCAGACTTTGTAGGGTCTGCTTGTTCACCTGCTAAAGCAGAGTCTAGCTCTCTAATATCAATGCCGTAGTCCTTAATGAGCTTCGCCATTTGGTGAGCTTTTTGGACTGGGGGCGCTGTAGCAAGAAAGTGTTCGACTTGCAATAGGTTAGCGATGGCTTCCAATGGCTTGCCATAAGCCATTATGTGAGCCTCGTATGGACGAATAACTTCTGAGAACTGCTTATGAAATTCCCTTGCTTGATTATTTTCACCAAAAGCTTTAGTTATCTCTTTCTCTCTACGATGTACTTCTGCTTTAACTTCAGGATCAAGTGAAGCCCACTTCTGAGCAATAGCTGGCTTCCAAGATTTAGGTACTACGTCTGTCGGCGCCGGTTTAGCTTCGGAAGCAAGCGGGACTGCAGTGGCTGGTACTTCTGTCTTGTCTTGAGTTGACTCAGGAGAAGATGAAGGACTTTTGGGCTCATCAGTTTTCTCACCAGGAGGTGGTGGAGGAGCAGGAGGGGGCGATGCTGCCACAGGCGGTGGCGCAGGAGTGTCCTTTTCCACTTGCTCTACTGCATTATCTAATGCTTCTCTAAGTTCGCTCATTTTAACCCTTTTCGTAATGCTCTAACATGACCAAAAGCTTTTACTCGCTTATCAGCCTCGTTGAATTCTTTACCCACATACTGTGGAACACCAACTGTCTTAGCAAACAATGGGTTATGTGCCACAGCTGCCATAAATCTCTTTTGTTTAGATGAACTACTTGGCATACTCGTTCTCTCGATTCCAATAGCCCTTATCCATCATTGCTTTCTTAATATCTTCCAGTCGCTCGTTGCTATCTGCTACATAGTGGCGCCTGATGGGTAAACCCTTGAGCTCTGCCGTTGGCACCACATTATGTTTTGCGCAATGATCACGTACACCAGCTCGTCCACGAATGATAGTACCATCAATAGGGGATATGACATCAGGTAAATCTGGCATGATAGTGGGGCCAGTAGATACCCGCTTCGGTTCAGTACCTTTTTCATAAGCTACGCCATCAATGTATATCCAACATTTACGCATTTCGTTTCACCTCTTTAGCTTGCTTTAACTTCTGCTCATGCGTTTGCTGATCTTGTGAACCTTTAGCCATTCTATCAACCATATCAAATAATGACTCTTCCCTACTATGCTCAATTTTCTGTCTATGCTGTTGAGAATTAGCTTGAAGATCTTGCTGATTCTTCATAGCTTTGAACTTCATTTCTTGCAGATTTGTCATCTGTTTCATCTTTGCCGCAGCCACATCACTTTGTTGCTTTATTTGGGCAGACTTTGCGTCTCCTTGAGTTTTTGCTTCAATTCGCTTAATCTCAGCGTCGGTTTTCTTTTCTTCGGGGGTAGGTTCGGGTGGGGCTCCTGCGGCTGCTTGTTGGGCTTTGAGCTGGTTGTCGAGTTCACGGTCTAGCATCCCTTCTATATCACGAGCACCTTTAAAGCCAGAGACAACCCACTTCAAGATATTGACAAGCAGTGGAGCCATCTGTGGCGCCTGTTGAATCATTGCCGTCGCTTGGGGTAGATAACCCGCCACAGACGACAACAATTCAATTCTATCTTGCTTCTCCATAGCATAATCAGCTTGCGCCATCTGGTCAGAAGTGACAGTGATCCTCCACTCAAATCCTTCTTCGGACTGGAGCATATCGAGGGCTTCGTCTGCCATTTGGGCATCGTCTGTTCTGAGTATGTTGCTTTTACGCTTGAGGATTTCGGGGTCATAGTGTTTGACCATGATCTCCGCTTTGAGTCGAAGAAGCTCGCTTGCAAAGAACGCAATCTCGTCCTGAGTATCCTTAATGCGTACTGAGGCGAATTTCGCCTTAATCTCTTGAGCTCCAAGGGTCTCAGAAGCTTTTGATGCTCCCCTGACAATATCAGATATTCCAGTGAGCTCATAGATCTGTGCCTTTGTTGACTCACGAGCCTCGTATAATCTTTGAAGCGCTTGGACAACTTTGTCGAGGGGGAGCCAATCCACTGCACCTTGGACACCGCCTTTCTCTGCAAACATTGCCCAATCGCTGACTGGGATCATAATGTTGTCTACCCCCTCCTGAAGCATCCTTTGGATACCCGATGCGGAGGAATCATAGACACCAACAGCCTTTACTGCCTTTGTAAGGAGACTAATTCTATTATTTAACTGATCCAACTCTACATACTGATCTTGAACAAAGTAGTAATCAGGGCGTGGAACAGTATTACTTGTAGTAATATTAGCAAAAAGAGGTTTAGGACAAGGCTCAAACCCAACCAGATTAAGAAAATCGTCTTTCTCGTCCAAAATCTCCTCGTAATCCTTGCAAAGCCAATAGATCTTTCTATCAAGGCGGTCCCATATTTCATAAATACACGCCTGTTGTACTGCTTGATGCGTAGGCGTAGATGCCACAGGATATATGGACATGTTCGCTGTAAGGGGGCGATAGTTTAGCGGAATCTTTTCTGCTAAGTCTTCACCGAACCTCTTGATCAGCGCTTCATGGTCCATATAGACGCGGCGTCCAGCCCAGCGACGTTCTTCCCATATACGGCATGGGCTCCAGATGAAGTCCTCCCAGTACACATAGTCAATGCATACCCTCTGATCAGTGATCTTTTTGAAGGTCATGACCTGTGGTGGAGGGGGCGGCATGACTGGTGGCGGTGGTACAGCCTGCTGTTGTAGCCCCATTGCAGGAGAAGGTCCTCCTGGGCCGGGCAGAGGCTGACCACCGCCTTGAGAGGGCATAGTAGGTGGTGCCTGAGGTGGCATTTGAGGGCCCTGCGGGGGCATTTGAGGAGGCTGACCACCGCCCTGAGGGGGTACAACAGGAGGTGGTGGTTGTATAATTGCCTCTGCTTGAACCTTTTGCTCGTCTGGTGCAACTCCTTTAGCAAATCCCGAGTTAAGCGGTGTATCAATGCTTCTTGTACCGCTAATAATGACTTCTACATCCTCTATATCTGTCTCGAGACGCAACCATGCTTGTCCAAGACCAGGAACTAACCTGTCTAGAACTACGTATTGCATCGTAGAACTGAATGTATCTCGTGGATCATCCTTATCTGGTGTTATGCAACGTTGTAGAATGATCGCAGCTACTCGTGCAATGTCATCACTATAGTCTACGAACTTCCTTCCGACATCTGGCTTCGGCATCTGGGCATACATTGCCGCTTTTAGGATCTTTGTATTCGCATAGAACAGGTTAAACCATTTTTGGTGTGAATCTAGGGCATCCCGTTCGTCTATAAAGCGACGTACTACCTTCCGTGCTCGCTCATGGAACTTCTTTAGCTCACTCTCGGCGTAATTGATCTCAGTTATCCACCTCTGATGGGGCGGCATGTCATGAGGATCTTTGATGACTGGTGAGCGGTCAGACATTATGCTATCCTATGGTCTCTCATTTGCTTATCAGCATTATCAAGATATAACTCGTCAAGACTATAACCAAGTCTTTTTTCAACCTCGATGTCAATGATAGATTGAGGTTTCTTTCGTTTACACACAACGCACATATACCCAAACGCATCTGCATAATCTGAACACCAATCATGTAAAGGTTTATCACCGAAGATTAGACGTGTCTCATCCCACTCTCTATGATAACCCTTTAGTGCTTCAATTAAGTCTTCCGTTTCATCTTCTTCAAAGTAAATTAAAGGAAACACTTTACGTGTCGCGCTTAATCTATCCTTTACCTTATGATCTGGTACTATACGTGGTATTATACCTTCAATTAGAAATTGTTCTACTATTGACTTCTTTGTTTGGAGATTCTTTGCCCTAGCGTCGTGGGGGAGCCACACATCGCCAAGTTTATCACCTAAATCAAATAATATACCTATATAATGCAGAATGTCCTTGCCAGATGCCGCATATACTTTAACTACTCTTATATTTCCCTGGAGGTCTTCTTGCCAGAAAACCATCACAGTCGCGTCAGTGAACCCCAGGTCAAAAACTACATTTACTTTGAGGGCAGGATCTAGAAGTCCGTGTTGTACCCTTCCTTCAAAGAAAACGCTATTTATCTCATCCGCGTAGATGGCCCCCTTGAGGGCGGCATCAAACGAGCATTCATACTCTTGAGCATATTCTTCGGGATCCATGTCATCCCGAAGGGACAGGAGCTCTTCTCTGTTAATAATTCCACTTGTAGAAGCTCTAAGAAGTAGGGTGTAGTATCTTGCGGGTAGACTACAGCCTCGTTTATACTCATTATAGAAGAGATTCTTCCCTCGTGGAGTGGAAGCAAACACCCACCAACCATTTCGGTCTGACAAAGCTGGTCGAATGATTGTACTAAAGACTGAAGGTCTGAAGAGTGCATATTCGTCCCCTACACCACCATCAAGATACATACCACGAAGACTGTCAGGATTATCAGCACCCAGGCAGTATATTGTGCGATCGCCGTGGAGAGTAATTTTGAGTTCACTCTCTGCCGGAGGCTTGCTAAAATACCTCTCACCGTAGTCCTTTAGGTACTGCCATGCGATGCGCTTTGATTGTCTATATGTGGGGCCGACATACGCGAACTGAGGGCGATCGAGTGGACACTCCAGGGCACCCACGATGACGTCATTAACCAGTGCGACCGTCTTCCCAGCTCTGCGATGAGTACAAAGCACTGCCCACCGCTGCCTCCGATTATGGAAGTCGAGGAACGCGGGACGTGGTTCATACTCTTTCACTCCAGTTTGTCCTTCGGTATAATATCTACCACGTCGTTGTCCATTTCGCCCTCTTCCGCCCGCTTATAGCTCAATCTATCTCTTGTTAACCACGGTATGTCCACTACTATACGCTCTTTATCTGAGTCTGGAGCCGTGGCGGGGAGCAATTTGCTGATAGCTTGTACAAAAACTCGTGCATTCTGGTCATTCTTGCCTGCAAACTCAGTCAACCAGGCTGCGCCACCTAAATTATCAAAGGCTTCGCGGAATACTTCCCGCAACTGCCTGGTAATCTTCTGCGGAGAGGCAGGGAGGGACAGATCTGTGTTTCTGAGGTTTTGCATAAATCAAAAAGAACAGCGCCTAAAATATAATTATAGCACGAGAAATTGAAAATAGGAAATCCTAATTTGTGTGCTCCATGCAACGAGTGCAACACCCCGGTTACACTCCGCATTTAGCACCAAATTTGTGTTATAATACCGCTTATTAAGCGGTAGTACGATGAATTACGTTGCCAAGTGACGGATTTTGTACTTATATTAATTTACCAAGTGACGGATTTTGCCTTTGTGTGATGTGGTAGCCGGCCCCGCATTGTGAAGTGGCCCACCGCCTGACGGGGTACAGCCTTTCACTATGTGGAATGTAACAGATTGTAAAAGAGTAACAAAATGTAGTAAAATTAATACTTTTTACTTAGAAATAACTAAAGTACTAGATTATAATTGATTTATCAAATTAAATAACAAATAAAAAAAAGTTTGATACAAAAGTTCTAGATCTCTAGTTCTTTTGTTACATTTGTTACTTTTGTTACAAAAGTAACTAAATGTAGATCTTTAACAATTTAGTAGTAAGTAGTAACATTTGTAACAAGTAGTAATACTAGTAACATTTGTAATAGTAGTAAGTTTTAGTAACATTATCATTGAAAGTTTGACATCATGACACAATCTATTGGCTCCTTCGCTCGCAATCTTATCGCTACTCGCAAGGACCTTAGCAATAGCCAAATTGCTGAGCTCGTTCGTGAGCAGTTCAAAGACCAAGGCGCTAAGACCACGATGAACTGCATCGCGTGGTACAAGTCCAACATGAAGAAGACTGGCTACAAAGCAGTCACAGTAGTGCAAGAGCGCACGCTGGCAGCAATTCAAGCTGAGCTTGACGAGGCTAAGAATCTCGTTGAAATGCTTGAAGAAGAGTTAGAGCTCAAGAGCAACGAAGAAGCTGAAGAGATTAGAGCTAAGTTTGAGTACTACAAAGCTCTAGTAGAGAAGCAACAAGCGTAAAGTAGAACGAGTGGGGAGCAATCTCCACTCTCTTTTGAAAGAAATACCATGTTTGACGTAGTTACAAGTTACATCTGCCCACCCATTCCATTCAGAAATTATGACTGGTGTGCAACGTACGACGGTTATGAACCAGGCGATCCAATTGGATACGGCAGGACAGAACAAGAAGCAATTCTAGACCTGCTCGAGCAACGCGAAGACTGAGAGGGGGCCACATTAGTGGCCTTTTTCTTTAACCCAAATACCCAGTGGGTTATAGAAAAGCGCTCGGCCGACGGCCAGGGGGCGACAATCTAAGTACTTCGGCCAATGCTCGTTGACTTTTGATTGGCATGTGTCGCGAGGCATGCGCAAAAAAAATTTCAGCAATTTATATACGGCCATAGGATAGGATGATCGTATATATTATATATTGTGATCACATCACAATCACATCACAATCACACGCTATAATATATTAATTAGTTTGGTAAAAGATATGTATTTGCCACGACGATTGTTCCCCCTTCAAGCAACAACCACGAACAATGCGGTTCAAACTCCAGGTCTACGGTGTGGTACATCTTGTAACGATATTGGCAAAAAAAGTAGTTTACATGGAAGAAAAACCATGATATAATTATATCTTAGACACAAAATTTCACTAGAAAATATGAAAAAATTTGAAACAATTAGAGAGTATGTGTTCTATCAACTTTCAATTGATTTCCATCAAACAAATGATGAGATCAAGAAAAAGACCAGACGATATTTCTACGGATCAAAGACAAGCATCGCCAACATCATTTTTTATAGAAAGGAGTTTGAAAAACAAAGGCCCGAAATTGTCTCCCCCCTGCATCAAGTGATTCTCAACTCATTCAAGAAGGTTAAGTAAAATGTCAAATTCTATTGGTTCTTACGCTCGTGAACTCATCATTGCCCATCCCGATAAATCTAATCAAGAAATTCGTGATATGGTTCTTCTCAGGTTCACGGAAGCCAAAACAAGCATTGCCTGTATTGCCTGGTACAAGTCGAACATGAAGAAGACAGGCTTCAAATCTGCCCCCCCTCCACGGACTCTAGAAGTAGTTGAAGAAGAGATCATCTCGGTCAAGTTGAAGTTGGCTTCACTTGAAGAAGAGTACGAGTACATGAAGATCGAGCAACAAGAAGAGATCAAGAAGAACTACGAGTATTACAAGTCGCTCCTCGAGAAAGTTGAGAAGCCTGAAGAAGAAACAGAAGAGAATGAAGAAGAGCAACAAGAAGAGAGCAAATAAATGAGCATAGCAGAAGCAATCATGGTCTGGATCGTCATAGTGTCAATTGGAGCTCTTCTCGAGTTGGTTAGCAAGGAAGACAAATGAGCTTCTGGGAGTGGTTCTGGACGGTGTCAGTTTTGGCATCGATCATCGTCATCGTGATCTTTTATGCAGGAGGCAAGAAATGAAATTGTTAGCTAGGACAAAGGACTTTGCAACAGGTGCAAAATGGTCCGACTGGGAAGAGTGCGAAGACACAGTGGGTCTCACAGAAGAAGAGTGCAAAGAGCTGATACATGAATGGTCTGATCTGCCCTCCCTTCAGATCGTGAATGACACAGCAAGTTGGGCGACGCCCTACGAGTTCGAGGAAATCAAGATTGTTCACGACAAGTTTGATGTTGAGTGTTATAACAAGATCATGAACGGAACATATCTCAAGAACGGAAAGTAACAGGTCAAGGGGGTAATCAATCTGCCCCCTTCTCCTGGTGCTTTTGCCAGATCAGATATAGGAGACACATATGTTCAAAGTGACACAAATTTTAGAGACAGGTGAGGAATGCACGGCGTACGAAGGCAGCGAGGTTCAATGTTATGCCTGGATCCACGAGAATTGTGATGATTATCCAGAGTCTCAGTTCGCTGTCGAAGATTCTGCCCCCCCTCCGCACTATCCGGAATATGACGACTTCGAGGATGATGAAGTATGAACAAAGTTCATGCATGTCTTTTAGCTCTGGCTACAGCCATGAGCATCGCGGTTCTTCACTCTACGTACGCCGTCGAGTATGAGTATGCCACAGAGTCGGAGCAGGAATGCTTCACTGATAGCTGCGTAGGTTGCATTGACGACTGTCTCAAGGCCGAACAATATGTGGACGACTTCTTAAAGGAACAAGATGCGAGAATCAACAAAGTCACCAAGAACCCTGCACATCCGCACAACACTAGATATTAGTCCTATGCAAGAACAATCAATAGAATTAGATTGCCCCCCAGGATGGGCTAGGCCGGACTACTTCATAGCCGAGGTCATCAAAGGCACAGGCCTAGAATTAAGAGAACCGGTGTTTAAATGGTTCGGCAACTGGAAGTGGGACTACAGCGACGTACAAGAAGAACAATGGCTTACACTCCGCCCCCTCCTGAAGAAGCGAATCGAGTCCTTGTTCGAGCGTGGCGTAATTAGATACGGGAGCTGGTAGGATGCAACAGGAAGTAACAGGGTATTTACATTGAGTAAAATCCGTGTTATAATATATTTTAAACACAAAATTGGAAGTTATAGTCCCATGAAGAAAGATCTAGACCAGATGAGCAAGATTGAGTTGCTAGAATATTCTAAGAGGGCAAGATACATGTTAGGCAAAGTCTATAGTGAAAGGATGGAATTAGAGAAAGAATTAGCAGAATCAAAGCTAGAGTTGCTCAAACTCAAGAAACAATTAGCACAAACAGTGGCCCCCAAGAAAGACCAATGAGGAATTGAAATTGAAGATTCAAAAGTTAGGCGTTAGGCCTCCCGCGAAGTGCCAGCTCTGTCATGAGCCAATAGTAGATGTGTTCATCGACGGAGCCACAAAGACAGGACAATGGGCCTATATGTGCACAGCATGCCATCTAATACATGGCTATGGACTAGGCATCGGACGTGGTCAAAGATACGTTAGGAAAGCAGATCAACAATGGGTAAAGACAAGCAAATGAAAGCAGCACATCTCTATAACACGGGTCTCTACTCTAAGACCGACTACATAATAGATCGGGCTTTGATGGCAGTCATTGTCATCCTGCTATTGGTCTATCCATTCATGGTTTGGGTTGTTTAATCAATATCGCCCCCACTCCGGGGGTTTTACAAGGGGAAAGTATGGCTACAGTGACACACAAGGATATAGTTGATGAGATCATCAAGGGCAACGGCGTCTATCAAGGTGATCCGCCAGTGTACAGCATCGTGGAGTATCAGAGTGCATTTGGTAGTACCTGCTGGGGATTGAACTACACACGTGAGAATCATTATGACTTCTCGGACTATGTGCATAACCCTAAAGTGATCTTTGAAAGGAAAGAATGATGAGAAAGACAAATCTGAAGTTGGTCTCTATTGGTGGCAAGAAGGTTGAACGTCCTCGGCCGGTTGTATGCGACTACAAATTCAAGCATAAAGAGAAAGAAACACATTCCAGAACGCCAGAACAGGCAGTGGTTGCAGCAGTCAAAAGGATCCTGGCCAAGGAGTATACGTCAGGTGCCATCTATGACAAGAACAACAAGCTTGTTGCCATAGTGCGCAAAGTCCAGGGCAAGATCTTCTTAGAAGGCAAGCTGTTCAAATGAAACTCACGCCAAGACAGAAAGAAATCATAGTCTTGGCTGGTCAGGGGACGAGCACAACAGAGATAGCAAAGAAGCTCTCGATCGCCCCCGCCACAGTGACTAAGCACTTTCGCAATATCTTCTTGAAGCTCAACATCAAAAGCAAATCTCTTGTTCTAATAGGAAGATCAACAAACCATGACTGAATGGATCAAATCGCCAGACCCTTATGACAACACCAAGACTCTACGAGAGAACAAGACTCGTGATCGTGGTACCATTGAGTGCAATCAGTGTGGCTCCCCTGTCAAGCTGAATGCCGCGATGTACCCGCCTGACTACTGTGCACAATGTGATAAGTGCAACTGCCTATACAATCTGAGTGGCCAGGAGCTCAAGCCTAAGGATCAGTGGGAAGAATGATAACCAAGACGTACGCCCTAAAAAGCGTACGTTTTGTCACAAAAGTTTCTAAAAGAATATAAAATAGGATTGTACAAAGGAACAAAAAAGAACTATAATTAATATTCAAGTGCGCTAATAATTTAACAAGGGGTATTATGGCAGAATTAGCCTTGGCTAGACCACTAGCCTCAAATGATCAGTTGTCATTCCAGTTTATGTATGAGGATTTGGCGAAGTCTGGCTTAACTCAAGAAGACGTCAGATCATATCCAGTAGCCCCGATAGCGATGGGCACATGTCCTGGGTATTGCATCCCATATGCAGATCCTCGTATGTATCGTATTAGGTACAAGCGCGACGAGGACAAGTACATCCAACCTAAAGGCATAGTCAGCGTCTGGTGGTCTCACACTCAGAACAAAGAAGCATTCCGCACTGCCCCCACTCTATACATCATTGAGGGGGAGAAGAAGGCAGCCAAATTCGTAAAGACATGGCCGCATCTTCCAACACTCGGGATTGGCGGTTGCTGGATGTTCCTCAAGAAGAGTGATACTGGGGCACGAATGCTGCTCCCCGAGATCCTCAGCTGCTTAACTCCAGGCATGAATGTTGTGGTCATCTTTGACAGTGACATTATGTCTAAGCCAACGGTTCAAAACGCCGCATATGCTCTAAACCAATTGCTCCTTCAGCAAGGCTGCAACCTCAAGTTATTTCGTACACCTACAGGTAAGGGCGTTGACGACTGGCTCGTGGCAAGCCCAGGGGCAACGCTCCATGACCTCAAAGAAATACCGCTCGAGCAACTCGAGGTAGGGCGAAAGGCAGTGTACGATGTACTTGGTCTTCTTCTCTCAGATAAAGGTCTTCCAATCCCAAATGAACATAATCTACAAAAGCTAATCAAGTTCTATCTTGGTGATAGCTTAATTTGTGATAAGAGGCAAGGCCTAAAGCGTAATGGCAAGTATGTCTCGACCAGATCACTTATGGGTGAATTAGTCAACTATATCCAAGGGCAACATATTGCCAATGCCTATGTCTCACGCATTGAGAATGCTCTCGAATACTTTGTTGAAGAAATCCAATGTGACTTAGTTAAGGAAAGATTTCTTGCTTTAGAATGGGACGAAGAGGAACGACTTAATACATGGGGCCAAGAATACTTTGAATCTGACATGCCTGAGTACTGTGCTGAGTGGGGCAGATTGCTAATGACAGCACTTGCACTTAGAGTCATTTATCCAGGTACAAAGGTCGACTTCATTCCGATTCTAATCGGCCCCCAGTCTATCGGAAAGACCACATTCTTCGAAGACCTATCAGTATTCGATGGCGAAAGATACTATTATAGCTGTAGCAATCTTACACCAGACCGCGGTGACGACCAACGTACTCAATGCACTGCGTTTAATGCAAACGTTGTTATTGACCTCGGGGAGGGGGCAGCATTCGACCCGCGTAAACTCAGCCAAGAAAACTTCAAGCAGTTCATCACGCAGGTCCAGGACGAGTTCAGGCCTCCCTATAGCAAGTCGACCGTAAAGATTCCACGCAGCTTCATTTTCGTTGGCACATCAAATAGGCGTGACCAGATCGCCGATCGTTCTGGTAGTAGACGTTTCCTCCCTATCTATGTGTCAAAAGTCCAACGGCTCCCATATGAGGAGAAGCTCCAGATCTTGGCTGAGGTTGTAGCTAAGCGTCATGAGATTACAGATACAAGATGGTATGACCTGAACGTAGATTGGAACAAAATGCCTCTTCCTCTTAAAGAGAGCATGCCACATATACATGATGTTCAAACACTTGTCAATACTCAGTTTGATAAGGGTGATACCTTCTCGGACTATGTTCTTAAACTACTTGAAGCAGGAGAGGCAGCACGATACAGAAACATTACATACTCTACTCTTGAAGGCGATCTGTTTATATCTAGTGGTTATCTTTCAGCTAGGTATACATATAAGATACAAGAAAGTCATGCTAGAGCAAGGCTCAATGACCTAGCGCTTAGTCCTACATTCCCGTGGAAGCTCGAAGTAAACAGGCCACGTCTCAGTCAATTAATAATACCAGAAGGCTATCTGGCATATTATACTGATGGTGTGGGTGATCCAGGTCAAATGTTAACAGGTTTTAAAGCGAGGAAAAAGACATGAATTTCAGACCCTTACTTGCCGCAACGGTCGAAGACGTCAGGCAGGTCACGTATCCAAAGATAGTGTCCCCTAAGCTAGATGGCATACGATGTATCATCCTGGATGGCAGAGCAGTTAGTCGTAACCTCAAGCCGATTCGTAACTTATGGGTACAGCATTGCCTTAAGGGTTTACCCGATGGCTTAGACGGTGAACTAATCGTTGGCTCTCCTACTGGAGATCTGGTGTTCAACCGCACGACTAGTGGTGTGATGTCAGAGTCAGGTTCTCCAGACTTTAAATTCCACGTCTTTGATATAGTCCATCTATTTCTTGGATATGAAGATAGGTTTTTGCCACTTTACCAAGAAGAAAATAAAACATTTGAGCATCCGTTTGTAGAAAATATGCCCTATCATCGCGTATTTAATGAAAAGGGACTTTTAGAAGCAGAAAAATATTATCTTGCATTAGGTAATGAAGGCATCATGCTTCGCAGTCCTAGTGGCAAGTACAAGTTCGGGCGTAGTACAATGAACGAACAGATCCTCTTGAAGCTGAAGAGGTTCAGGGATGGGGAGGCTGTGATTGTAGACTTCGAAGAAGGGGTACATAACCTCAACGACCCAACCGTAGACGTCATGGGCCTTACACGCCGTAGTTCGCACCAGGACAACAAGGTGGGTAGCGGGAGAGTAGGCACATTAATCGGTAAGGACTGCGTAACAGGTGAGCTCTTAGTCATCTCCCCCGGTCGTATGACACAGGACGAGCGTATCAGGTATTTCAAGGCCCCTACTCTGATGCTAGGTCGTATAGCGAAGTACAAAACCTTTGACTACGGTAAAGTGAATGCCTCCCGCTTCTGTACTTTTCAAGGATTCAGAGACAAAGACGATATGTAGTTGGGTGTAATAGAGTGTAACAGGGCATTTACAACGGGAGAAAAAGGCGTTATAATTAATATAGCAACAGCACGTTGCGCTAGGAGATTAGATGGAACTAAAAGAGTTAGGTACTACTATAGATGCTCTCTACTCACTAAGGCAATCCCGCCTCGAGAAGCAGAGAGAAATAGACGAGATGAAGGCGCACGAAGCTCACCTCAGGCAAGCTATTATAGCTATGCTCGAGGATGCTGGACTCGCCAAAGCCTCAGGTGGTATGGCTACCGCAGGGATTACGTTAAAAGTTGAACCGTTAGTAACAGATTGGGATCCAGTATTTGAGTATATCAGAAAGGAAAACAAATTTGAATTGATTCAAAAGAGAATTAGTGCTCCAGCATGGCGAGAGCTGAAAGAGTCAGGTATCTTGGTGCCTGGCACCGAAGAGAATCCAGTAGTTGATATTTCTTTAACTAAGTCTACAAGGGGTTAAGTAATGGCCACAGATCTGACAACCATACAAGAGCGGATTGCACAACAGATCGCTCGACAGCAAGAGACAGCAAGTGGGCTTCGTACCACAGGTGCATTCATCAAGTTCAAAAATGCCCAGATGAAGATAGATGGCACACCGATACCGAACAACATGGTCGATGTGCGAGTTCTGGCAGCAGTGGGAGAGCGAACATATTATGAAGGAGAGTACGACGCCGACAAGGTACAAGTTCCTGATTGTTATGCTGTCAATAGTGATAAACCTCATCCTGAGGCGGCGCATCCTCAAAGTGAGCTCTGCAGGGACTGTCCACATAACAAGTGGGGCACAGGACCTAGAAAGCGCGGAAAGGCCTGTCGTGAAGGTGCTCGTATCGTGGTTATACCGGCTAATGTCCCGCTGAAGACAGCTCCCCTTTATATGGCTAAAATCCCAATCACCTCTCTAAGCACAGTCACGGCGTTCACCTCGAGATGCAGTCAGTCTGGCAAAATGATGGGTGAATTTGTTACACAGTTGTCTGTGGTCGAAGACAACAAGTCATTCTTCAAAGTACATCTCAATATCAAGGAAATTACCGCGGATATGGACCAGGCAGAACTCTTGGCAAAGCAAGATGAGGCATTTGACCTGGCTACATCTCCATACCCGGATATTGAGACAACCTAGATTACAGTCCCCTTGTCATCGGTGCAGTTGCCGATGTCTTTATCCCGAGCGGTCAACACTGCTCGGGACTTTTTCCACTTTAAGGATTAGTATATGCTGAAATTTGATGACAGGACCCAAAAGGCAATCGCCATCACGGAAATCCAATTACGCATAGCTGAATTACGTGGTTTAGCAAAGTTATTGAAAGAGGATAAAAAGGATAATAAAGATATGATGCGTAATGTTGAGCGCATAGCCAACATAGCATCATTTCAAATGAGCATCGAAGCACTTGAAAAGACTCTACAAATCATAGGAGAAATAGATGCTGATATCTCTAGACTTTGAGTCCGAGGCCATCGCCCCCCGGCCGCTCTATCCTCCAAAGCCTGTGGGTTTAGCTACATGGCAAGATGGTGAACCAAATGGTGGGTATAGTGCTTGGGGTCATCCAACAGGCAATAATGCTGATATAGAAATAGTAAAGCAAGCCTTAAAGAGTCTACTTGAAAATGAAAATAATTGGTTTGTTTTTCATAACGCTCCTTTTGATTGTGATATTATCCAGGTACATTTTGGCATCAAAGTGCCCTGGGATCGTATACATGATACTATGCTAATGGCTTTCCTTATGGATCCGTATGGGGAGCTATCATTAAAACCTTTAGCAGAGCGTCATCTCGGTGACCCTCCGGTTGAACGTGACGTGGTTAGAGATTGGCTCGTACAACATGGTATTGTAAATGGTAATGCGAAAGACTGGGGTGCACACATTGCCAAAGCACCTGCAGAGATTGTTGGCCCCTACGCTATAGGAGACGTACGTAAGACATTGAAGCTCTACAAATTTCTATTGCCAAAACTTCAAGCAAAGGGGATGATGTGAACGCATATGAACGAGAAATACGGCTGATGCCGCATACCATTGCAATGGAGGAACGTGGCATACATATAGATGTCCCCCTCCTTCGCCAGGACATGAACTTCTACTTTGACAAGATGTCAGAAATGGACGACTTCATCTCGGCAAAGTGTATGCGCAAGGTCGACGTGGATAGCAATGACCAACTCGCCGATGCGATCGAAGCAAATGGTTTGTCCAAAGGTTTTGCTTCCACACCGACAGGCAGACGTAGTACCTCAAAAGAGTCATTGATGGGGGCCATAGCTGATCCTGAATTGCTTGGTGCATTGCTCATCCGTGGATCACTAGCTACTTGTCTTAGGACGTTCTATCAGCCTTGGCATGCAGCCGCTCGAAAAACAGGAAAGCTTTATGTCAAATGGAACCAAATCAGAAATTACTCCGATACTGGTGCTAGAACAGGACGATTCAGCTCTTCGCCAAATTTCCAAAACGTACCTACAGACTGGGACAAATTGCTTGTACAGCTTGGAAGTATTGGATACAAGCTTAGTTTTCCGTTGCCACAGATGCGGAAATACATTATTCCTGCACCTGGATTCGTTCTTATTGGGAGAGACTACAGGTCACAGGAGATGCGGCTCCTAGCACACTTCACAGGTGGGGCACTGATGGAGGCACTCATAGCTAATCCTGAGCTAGATGTCCATGAGATTGCAGGAAAGCTTGCAAATATCTCGAGGAAGTTATCAAAGACTATGGGCTTTGCCATCTTGTATGGTGCAGGTGCACCTCGAGTGGCAGAGCAGTTGGGCATCACGGTATATGAATCTAGAGACCTTAAGGCACGATATCTTAGGGCTATGCCTGAGATCAAGAAGTTCACGAAGGAGATCAATGATAAAGCTGCTTTCGGCGAAGGAATAACCACACTCGGAGGTCGGTATTATGCAATTCAGTCCCCCTCCATTATCAAAGGTGTGTTAAAATCATTTGAATATAAGTTGGTGAACTATAAGATTCAAGGTTCAGCAGCAGACCACACAAAGGAGGCTATGTACACTTATAGTACCACCACAAAGACAGGGCATCTATTATTGACGGTTCATGACCAACTCGTCGCCGAGGTGCCAGAGGATGATATAGAGTCTGAGCGTAAGATCTTCGCCAATGCAATGGACAGTTCATTTGCAGATGTGCTAAAGGTAAAGATGCTCTCAGATGAAAAGATTGGTCATAATTTTGCTAGTCTTGAAGCATTTGAAACAGACAAAATAGCAGAACTTATTGGAGTAAGTTAATGGAAAAGCAGATCTTATTTAAACAACCGTGGGGCTTTTCAAAGCTCGACGTATTCCGAACTTGTCATGCAAAGTTTAAGTACCAATTCATTGACAAGTTGCCTCAACCCAGCAGTGCAGCACTTGAACGTGGGGGCGAAATTCATGAAGCCATTGAAAGTTATCTTAATGGATGGGCGACGACGCTTCCTCAAGAAGTGGAGCCGTGGAAAGATGCATTGGATCTCATTAAAAAGGAAGATTATCATGGAGAAAAAGCCATCGGAATCGCGCGTGATTGGAGAATCCTCGCCGATTGGTTCCACCCCAGCACCTGGCTCAGAGTCAAAATGGATACCTACTATAGGAGCAAACAAAAGCTCCACGTCATCGACTACAAGTCAGGAAAATATCGTGTCCCCTCCACCGACCAAGTCGAGCTCTATGCCATCGCAGGAGTCTCAATCTACCCCGACATCGACGAAGTCGAAGCCGAGTTCTGGTTCATCGACACTGGTGACATCTATAAGAAACTTTATAAAAGGGAAGAGCTGATTGAGCTCCGCAAGAAGTATGAGCAAGAGTCAGACGCGATGTACGTCGAGGCACAATGGAAACCACAACCGTCTAAGGAGTGCCGATGGTGCCCCTATAGCAAGACAAAGGGGGGGCCATGCCGCTATTAAAGCGTGAGGCAGAGATAGAGTTCGAGTGTCGTGTAATAGCTGAAAGGACAAAATGCAAACTACTGAAGATCCAGGGAGTGAAGGGTTGGCCAGACAGGATATTGTTGATGCCGACAGGGAACGTCGCATTCCTCGAATTCAAGACCCCAAGTGGCCAATTGTCCCCCCTCCAGGTCCACCACATGACAATGCTAAGATCGATGGGGTTCCCGATCTTCGTTCCGAGGTCGAAAGAGCAATTTCAGCAAATTATATCTCTGATGCTTTCGCTGCCAGCAACTGGGAGCCTAGACCATATCAAGTACGTGGCGTCGACTGGCTCCTACGACCTGAAGCAGCTCTCTTCCTTCCTCCTGGACTAGGTAAGACGGCGATGGGCCTTATGGCAATAGTGATGCTCAGAGCCATGAAGCTCAACTATAGGACTTTAGTTTTGGCCCCCAAGACAGTCTGTATCACCACGTGGATGACAGAACCGAAGAAGTGGGCACAATTCCAGGGCCTTAAGGTTGGCTTCGCGTGGGGGCCAGATACTCGAGAAAAAGTGTTACTTAATCAATCTTACGATATAGTGGTGATGAACTATGATGGTCTTGCTTGGGCTGCACCGTTGCTGGCAAAAGGTCACACTTTTGGAGTATTGCTTTGTGATGAGATTACAAGGCTTAAAAACCCTCAGTCTAAACGTTTTAAAATACTCAAGCCTCTCCTTGATGGGTTTGCTTTTCGCTGGGGTTTCACTGGTACTCCTTGTGCTAACGGTTTGCTGGATCTATTTGGACAAGTGTATATCCTGGATCAGGGGAGAAGGCTAGGCAAGTACATCACTCATTTCAGGTTCGCTTACTTCTACCAACTGCCCTATGACAAGTTCAGGTACTATATCACTGAGACACGTCAGAAGCAGTTGATAGATAAGATAAGCGACCTAGCTATGTACGTATCCGAGAAGGAATGGCTTGACCTCCCCGAGCTATTGCATATCCCCATTCCGATTACGCTCGAGGAGAAGACAAGGAAGCAATACGACGCTCTCGAGAATGACTATATCCTAAAACTAAGTGATACAGCAGTCACCGCCGCCAACGCCGGAGTACTTACCTCTAAACTGAGACAAGTGACAGGGGGAGCTGTCTATACTGAGTCTCCGGCCTGGTCAGAGGTAGGTACAGAGAAGCTTGACCGACTCGAAAGCCTAGTCGAAGAGATGGCAGGTGAACCACTCATCGTAGCTTATCTCTTTGAACATGAATTGATTAGGATAAAGAAGAAGTATCCAAATGCATTAGTGATAAAGGGTGGGATGTCACCTAAAGCGGTGGCAATTACTGTAGAGGCATGGAACACAGGCAACGTACCACTACTACTGGTACAACCTGCGTCTACGTCCCTAGGGCTTAACCTCCAGTTTGGGGGTGCAGCCATATGTTGGTTCTCTATGACTTACAACTTAGAGGACTTCATTCAGCAAGTGAAACGACTACATAGAAGCGGTCAGAAGAATGCCGTAAGAAACTACATGCTACTAGCAACAAAAACCATAGATGAAAGGGTCTCCGATGTACTAACCAGGAAGAATGCTACCCAAGATGATGTAAATGAAGCCCTTAAGTTCAAAATGTAACGGGATGTAATAGGGTATTTACATTGGGCGAAATAGGCGTTATAATTATATTTGTAGCTGCGAAAGCACTACAAATTTCTAACTAATTTTTGAAAGATTTGAAAATGGAAACAGCCAATTTGCAAGAGATGAGCTTCACTGATTTGCTTGATATCTACACCACCCGTTGTGAAGAGTTGGGCAAGGAGCCAGATGATGCTCATAAGACTAAAGAGTCACTCATTGAGGCAATCAATGGGCTCCAAGGTAATGGTGAAGACACTAGTGGTCAGGACACCGGGAATGCTGACTCTTCAGATAAGAAACAGAAGTACAATAGTTCCGGTAAGCGTGGTCCGAATCAAGGTATTGGTGCATTTGCCAAGGAACAGATTGTTCAAGGCAAAACAAATCAGGAAGTGCTCAACATGATAAATGAGCAGTTCCCTACAGCTAGGACTTCTATGTCTTGTATCGCCTACTACCGCAATGCGATCAAGAAGGGCAACGGTGGTGGAGGAGGCGGTAAGACTTCGGGCGATCCTGCTGCCCTCCGTGCCAAGGCTGCTGAGCTCATAGCAAAGGCAGAAGAGCTCGAGAAGAAGCAGCGTGAAGAAGGTGTAAAGGGCGACATTGAGTCCAAGATCCGTGCTGAAGTTGAAGAGCGTATCCGCGCCGAGGTTGAAGCGAAGTACGCCGAAGTCAGGAAGCAGATGGAGGCTGATGCCAAGAACATGGAGGAAGCCACGACGCCTCCTGACCAGCAGACACAACCCGCCGAGTAACAACAAGGGGAGTTAACAGCTCCCCCTCTCATTTAAGGATATATCATGAACCGTCAAAGATTTCTTGAACTACTCGATGAAAATATCAAACTCATGGAGAAGAAACACGAAGACTATGGAAGCAATAAAGGGGGCGATACGCCTCTTGCAGATTACTTCCCTTTCGGCGACAGGTCATACGTCCAGATGCTACATGTGAAGACACTGCGCCTGAAGACATTAGTCGAGGGCAACAGGGAGCCGAACCACGAGAAGGTCATAGACACAGTACGTGACCTTATAAACTACGCCGTGTTCTACCTAGATTTCCTAGATCCAGACGTGGAATGAGGATGACCTATGAGCGCAATTACATGAATCTAATAGATCATGTAATACTCAATGGTGATATCAGGCCCTCCAGAGCGGGTCTGACTCGGAGTCTCTTCGGTCAGACCTTAAACGTTCCAGGGCTAGCAGAGGGTTTGTTCCCCTTGCTTACAACCAGACAGCTATATCCAAAGTCTGTTCTTGGTGAACTAGCTGCCTTCTTGAAGGGGGCAGAATACTTGTCTACGTTTAAGAACTTTGGGTGTCACTACTGGGAAGACAATGCTCGAGCATGGAGTGAGAACTTCGGGCGAGACACAGAGGATATGCGCGTAGGTAAAATATATGGTGCAAAGTGGCTAGACTACCATGGTATCAATCAGTTACAAGTCTTGTTAGAAGGTTTAAAAAAGGACCCATACTCCAGGCGTCATCTAATGATTACCTGGGATCCGTCGGAGACCGATCAGTGTCTTCCCCCTTGCCATATCATAGCTCAATACTATGTTACTATTGGACCTACCCTTCACTGCAACGTCTATATGCGGTCCGTGGACTTATGTCTTGGTCTACCGTCCGATGTTATCCTTTATGCTGCTCTCCTGTGTCTTATCGCCAAGGAGCTCAATCATGCTCCAGGACGACTCAGTTTCCAGCTCGGAGACACACACGTCTACGAAAACCACATCACTGCGTGGGACAAACAAGCGATAAATCCTATTAAGAAAGGAATACTTTATGAACTTAGATCTTCAGCTTCTATAGAAAGCTTTGTGCCAGATGACTTTATCTTTAAAGACTACGAAGGATTTCCAAGGATTCATTATGACCTCAATGTATGACGACGTGGCCAAGTTCCACAAAGAGATACTAAAAGTAGATCCTCCCCTCCTCCCTACCCTTACGTCTGACCTCTTCACTACCGAGAAAGTCAGATTCTTAAATGAGGAGTTAGAGGAGTATGCTACTGCCGCTTATGAGGGGGACATTGTCAAAGCTACAGACGGTCTCCTGGACCTTATTTATGTTGCGCTTGGTGCTCTTTATAGTATGGGCGTCCCTGTTAATAAATGTTGGGATGCTGTTCAAGCAGCTAATATGCGGAAAGTAAGGGGGACGACACACCGCGGCAACGAGGTGGATGCAATCAAGCCTCCAGGATGGGTGGCACCTGATGCCGAGATAGCACGGCTGATCGGGAGGCATATTGATGCGTCCAACGATTAAGGCAACTATGTTGGACATCGCCTATGTGCTTAGTCAAAGGGCGACATGCTCTAAACTAGCCGTAGGTGCAGTACTTGTAGATGAGTTCAATAGAATTATAGGATCTGGATATAATGGGACACCGCATAATTTTCCACATTGTACTGACATTGATTGTGGGGGTGCTACTTTACCGTCAGGATCAGATAGATGTATGGCGGTACATGCAGAGCAAAATGCTTTACTCAACTGCAGCGACATACATAGAATCTCAGCCTTGTACGTCACTCACCCCCCTTGTCTCAGATGCACAAAAGAGCTCCTCAACACCTCCTGCAAAATCATCCATGTGAGATACAGCATGCCCTATGACATGAATGCATCTAAAATGTGGGTCAAGGCAGGTAGAGATTGGAGCTTTGAATAAAGGGGCCAAAACGATCGATAAAGGAGCGATTTGAGGAGCCAAAAGGAGGCCGGGAGGAGATTTTGGCCGTAGGCCCTGATAGGCCTACGACGTTTATTTTGACGCTCCTTTCATTGCTGCATTTTGATTCCATTTGGGTCTATTTCAATAAGTTTAGGTGGTATAATGATTATCCAGCCGTCAGGCTCACAGTAGACAAGTTTCTCTGTCAAGTCAATGACGAAGTAGCATTGCCCAGACATCGCTGTACAACCACATAGGAGTAGGGCGGCTAGATATTTCACTTCCAAACTTTATAATTATCTATCTGCATGTCGCACGTCTCCTCCACTGCCTCAATGCCACACTCAATGTCAACTAGATACTCGTCGCCATTGACCCAGCCTTTAGATGCTGCATGGTCAAAGAAGGCAGTCAAGTTCAGAGTACGGTCGTTGACATCCACGTCGGGTTTGAAGACAATGAACCTCCAGCCATTACCGAAGTTCTCGACATAGTAGACATGCCACACCAGCCCTTCTAGAGTGACGTCGTGGTTATACCATGCAGGGTTTGATCCGTTAGGATGTCCACCATAGTCCCCCCAGTTCACAAGTTGAATCATGAACTCATGCGTGAGGGGGGCATTGTTGAAGCCCCAGATTTGATCAGGCACCTTCTGAAACCAGATATCATAGACTAGCTGCCCCAGACCAGTAGGTGGTGCCATGTGCTTCCATTTAAAGGAAGAGTGAATAGGGGGCAGATTATCTACCTTCAACGGCAGAAATGTACCTGGTGTTTCGCCTGATGGTGCTACGTTAGAAATAGACCCGTCAGGTAGCTCCACATCAAGACCGCCAGGATTAACCCAGTCGCTGTGATAGCCAGGCTTTGCGCCATAGATATTAGTAAGGTAAGCTTTGACTTCGTTTGAGCCTTTAGGAAACTTACCGGCTACGCGCCATGAGACACCGCCACCGGCATTGGGCTCTGCGTTACGCCCAATGTACGACTCGTACTGGTTACCATTAGGACCAGAGTACGTGCCACGAGTCATGCCCTGTACCCCCCACGTATCGTCTTGGATCCAGTACGCAGGGTCACCGACTTGGAGAAAGGTTTTACTATTCACCATACGCAGCTCGACCTCTTGAGAAGGTCCAGGTGCAGGCGATGGCGACGGCGGTGTAGGTGTCGGACTAGGTGCTGGTGATGGACCTGGAGATGGTGCAGGACCGCTCGAGGGAACGAATGACCCTGTAAATGTCCCCGTGAATGTGCCAGTTAATTCGCCCTCAGGCATAGGTGCCGGAGATGGAGGTGGTTTTCCTCTTTCAAATAAAGCCATGTTAGCTCCTTACTAAGAATTGTGCGGCTACCCAACAGGCCAGACCTGCAGCTATGAGGTTGAATCTACTTGTAGGTATATTAATAGCACCTAAAACAAATAGCACAAATGCAGCGACTAGCAAAACTATATTCAAATAGTTCATATTAACTCCTAAATAAAGGGGACTGTTGTTAAATACTTTATCACTTCTTCCATACGAACCTCCATTTCTTCATCATTTACTGCTATAGCACATCCTGCTAATAAGCTGCTAATACAAATAGATACAAGAACCATCATTATCCAGGGCGGTATTTCAAACTGATACCACCTCGGGCGACGGTTAACTCGTCTAATTACACCAGGTCTGACCTCTACAGTAGTAACAGCAGGCATCTCAGCACCAGTCTTCATGGCTACATAGTTCTCTATGTCTGCAACTTGTGCTGCGTTGCTAAATTTACCTCGAGCAATGAACTGGTACATCCTTCCCTGGAACGGCTCTTTATTTCCTGCCCCTGCACCGAAGTAAAACTTATACTTACCCATCATGCCACCAAGGGGGGCGACATCCATATCTGTCTGTACTCCGTTTGTTCTACTAATAACTGATGGTCCCCCAAGATCTATCAAGCTCGTCAGTACCTGTGGCTCAGTCGTAGTAATAGATGCATAGTCGCTCTCTACGACAGGGGCTGTACCCTTGACATTGAGGTACGTCCTCGTTGCCGTTGTCCTCATGCTGAAAGCACCAGGGTTGACCAAAGCGTCAGGACTATACTCAAAGACTAAGCCTATTGCAGTTGGTGTACCTAAGCTAGCCTGTAATGTATCACCAGTCTCTGTGACAGCAAGATTAGCTGTTACTATTACACCAGTATTAGCAACTAAAGTATCGGCCCCCTCTATCTTTGCTAGATTAGCAACAATCTTTACATCTGTATCATTAGCAGTCAGTACATCTGGCGACTCTATCTTCGAGAGGTTAGCTTCAATCTTTGTATATACAGTAGCACTTAGAGCATCAGCTCCTTCTGTTCTTGCAAGATTGGCACTTACTATTACATCGGTGTCATTAGCTTGTAAGCTATCACCAACTTCAGTCTTTGTAAGATTAGCATAGATAGTAGGTTGATCTTCTGCAGATGCAGTAGCAAGTAAACTATCCCCGACTTCAGTAACCGTAAGATTACAATTAATAGTTTCAAATGAAACTACTATGCCATCAGAAACTAAGGTATCTGCCCCCTCTATCTTTGAGAGCGAAGCACTTACCGTTACGTCTGTGTCATTAGCTGTTAGGGTATCTGCCCCTTCTGTTCTTGCGAGATTAGCAGTTACTGTTACGTTTACATTAGAAGCTATACTATCAGGTAGTTCTGTCTTTGAAAGGGCGGCACCTGTTATAACGTCTACATCGGAGACGAGGCTATCAGCAAGCTCTGTCTTTTCAAGGTCAGCAACAACAAATCCTGATATAGGTGCTGTTGCTATGTTTAGTCCATCGAACTTCAACGGCTGGGTTGGAACACCCGACGCCGTATGCATGTAAATATAAGCATTGACAAGGCAGTTATTCCACGGCCCTGCAATAGTACTAGTAGCAACCGAATGCCTATTAATCCACTCATTTTCTAAAGGTGGATTAGATGCAGTATCTACAGCTGAATCGAAGTAAACTACTCCAGCCTTTTCATGTATACGTAACCATGAATAAGGAAGTGGATTTGAGTAATAAGCAGGTTCAACTATAGCTAAAACAGTTGTTACAAAGTTATCCTGCTTTACAGCTTTCAGGGCTCCATCGGTGTCTAAAGCCCATTGAATAGTACGACCACCAGTAGGTGTCTTAACACCAATACCAGTTTCAATACCGCCTACATTACCAGTTAGCCGTATTGGTTGAACGAATCTAAAGAAGAGTGAACTCTCAATTAAGCGATAAGTTTGCTTAGAAATAAGAGCTGCTTGATTACCAATAACTGCTGATGTTATATTTTCAAACGCAGTTCCACCAGTAAATTCTAGTGTAGCACCAGCAGTAACAGCATTCCACTTCGCAGTATCAATTGGAGCTTCAAAATCCTCTGTGAAGGTTTCAATAAGAGGATTTACAATACTTGCAGAAAGTGTATCAGCAAGTTCAGTTTTAGCTAGATTGGCTGTACGCGATACCCAGAAAACTGTACCATCAGAGGATACAGTGTCGCCCCCTTCTGTCTTTGAAAGGTCAGCAGTTAGTGGGAGCCATGTGTCGACTACTGAGCCATTAGCTACTAAGCTGTCTGCTGTCTCAATAATAGCTAGATTAGCTGTTAAGGGTATTAATGCAGCTGTCGCAGTGTTAACTGCATCTATCTTTAGTGGCTGGAGGGGGACACCTGCCGTCATTGTCCCCATATAGGTATAGATATTGACCTGGCAGTTGTTCCATGGTCCCGCAATAGTACTAGTAGCAACTGAATGCCTATTAACCCAATCGCCTTCAACTGGAGGATTAGACGCGGTGTCTGGGGCCGAATCCCAGTAGGTTATACCTGCCTTCTCACGTACGCGTAGCCATGTGAAAGGAAATGGATTTGTATAGTAAGAGGGCTCAACTGTTGCAAGAACAGTTATATTAAAGTTATCTTGCTTTACAGCTTGTAAAGCACCTGTTGTATCTAGGAACCACTGGATCGTACGACCACCAGTTGGTGTCCGAACCCCCATACCATTCTGTACACCAGATAAATCACCTGATACACGTATTGGCTGAACAAATTTCCAGAAAAGCGAGCTCTCAAGAAAGTTATAAGTTCCTTTTGAGATAATAGTCGCTTGATTACCATCGACCGCCGATGTTATAGCCTGGACAGAAGTTCCACCCTCAAAAGTAACACTTCCGCCAGTAGCATAGGGAGTCCACTTTGCTGTGTCAAGTGGAAGTTCAAAGTCCTCTTTAAAGGTCTCAAGCAGCGGGTTTACACTAGCTACAGAAACTAGAGTATCGGCAACCTCTGTTTTAGCAAGGTTAGCCGTTCGTGCTACCCAAAAGACTACGCCTGCCGAGGATACTGCATCGCCCCCCTCAATCTTTGCAAGATTAGCATTTAAGGGGGGGTATAGTGTCTCAGTGACACTACCATCTGCAGCTAGAGTATCTGCCTCTTCAGTAACAGTTAAGTCAGCAAGTGTAGGTGGTACACCTGTACTTGAATCAATCTCAATGCACAGTGCACAACGTGGGGCATTATAAGAAGTTGCTTGAACTGTATCCGAAGTCCAACCATCATTACGGTAATGTGCTGAATGAGTTGAAGAGGGCGAGCCATATGTCAAAGCTGTAAGTTGAATCCAACCAGTTCCAACTACAGCAGGCGTACCACTACCAGTATCAGAGTTAACACAAGTAACAATGGGGTTAGTAGTCAGCGCTGGTGCTGGCATCACCATATTGCCGACTGTATTAGAGGCTATAGAATTGCCTATACCAAATTGTCGTACCGCATCTGTCCCAATACGACTTATACCAGTTATTGCTGCTACTTCTACAAAACCACCAGTAAAAGCAAGATTACCAGTATAAGTAAGCGTAGTAGATACTGCTGTAGTTACAGCGTTTGCAATATAGGCAGTAATACGACGTAGAGCAGTAGCTTGTGTAGCAACAAGTCCAGGTATCTTTGTGAAAGTAAGACCTGTATTAGAGGTTACACTTTCTGTAG